>BNJS01002879.1_pt1 | contig 166694 bp, 278 predicted proteins | sample 8540461 | NCBI WGS metagenome assembly BNJS01 (sample SAMD00202454, study PRJDB9452) | human saliva metagenome | isolation source: human saliva | place: Japan
AGTTACGGCCACATACTGACTTGTTACCGTCTTGAACCTGCTTTAACGGGTTCTGCCAGATTGTCATACACGTTATTGAAAGTCTTACAACCCTGTGCTGCATACGGTTTGGGCTTCCGTTTCGCTCGCCGCTACCAGGAATCGTTTTTCTTTCTTTTCTTCCTGCGGGTATTGAGATGTCAGTTCCCGCGTCTACCTCGTCATAGTTCGTGCTTATGCGTAACACATCGTACGGTGTTGTCTCATTCGGAAATCTCGATCTTGGCTACCAGCCCCAGTTATTACTGTCAGTGTCTGTCCTTCGGCTTCCTAGTGCTAAGGCTTTCACCGTGCCTTATTCACTTAATCCATTATGGTCGTGTTGTTTCTGTTAAAACCTCGTTAGATTTCAACTCGTAAATTTTGAATTTGTGATAGTATCCAGTTTTAAGGGTCGAGGTTGAGAGTTAACCTCAAAACACAAAGATTTCAACCGGTAGTTCTATTCTTCGTCTGAGCATTAGATGTTTTCAGAAGGAGGTGATCCAGCGCACCTTCCGATGGACAGTTGTTGCATGAATTTCATTCATCTGCCCGGCGGTTGTTCCATGAGGTTACCTCACCGACTTTAGGTAAACTCTCGGTGACGGGCGGTGAGGGCCGAACGTATTCACCGCAGAGTTGGATTCGCGTTGCTAGCGATCTTTATGTAGCGATGGTGTTTCAGTCCAACTGAGAATGGCTTGAGATGTCGCTGCGAGTTCGTTGCTGTTCGTTGTACCATCCATTGTAGCACGTGTGTGCAGTCACATGATGACGTCATCCCACCTCCGGTTTGTCACTTCAGCAGTTTCACCAGATTGCCCAACTCAAGTTGGCAACAGTAGGAGGTCGTTGCGGGACTTAGCTGCATCTGATGAGCTGACGACAACCATGCACCACCTGTCACTTTGTCCTCGAAGGAAAGTTTTATTCTAGAGTGGTCAAAGGATGTCAAGACGGTTCTTCGCGTTGCTTCGAAATTAAACCAGGCTCCACGCGCTTGTGCGTCCCGCCAACTCGCTGAGTTTCATCTTGCGGTCGCACTCCCGCAGGCGCGTGGCACTGCGTTTACATCGGCACTGACCGGCGTGGAAACCACCTCAACACCCGGCACTCATCGTTTACGCGTGGACTACCAGTATCTAATCTGTTTGCTGCCCACGCTTTCGAGCCTCATGTCGTGCAGACTGCAGAGCCGCCTTCGCCGCTGGTGTTCCTCTCATATATCTACGCATTTCACCGCCACGCCCGAAATTCCACTCTCCTCTTCTGCGTTCTGCCAGCCAGTTTCCAATGACCCTCCTCGGCGAGCTGGAGCCAGGCTTTCTATCAGACAATTGACCGCCATAGCTCGCTGCACGTCCCGATAAATCCGACAACGCTTGCCACCTAGCGTATTATCGCGGCTGCTGGCACGTAGTTAGCCGTGGCTGCAGTTAGATACCGTCACACGGTTAATCAGTTACTAGCGCTGTTCTTCTACTCTATGAGAGTTTTACGAACCGAAAATCCCTTCTTCCCGCGGCGTTGCTCCGTCGAGACTTGCGTCCATTGCGGAAGATTCTACTGCTGCCTCCCGTAGGGTTTTGGGCCTGTCTCAGTCCTATGTGGCCGATCACCCTCTCAGGTCGGCTTGCATCACGGCCTTGGTGAGCCGTTACCTCACCAACTTCAGCTAATGCGGGTCCATCCTCGTAGCAGCGAAAGCCTCTTTTCCTTCAGTCATGCGACTGCAGAGACCCTGCGGTTTTAGCATCCGTTTCGAATGTTATCCCCCTCTGATGGGAGGTTACCGTCACCCGTTCGCCACTAAGATTGACCAGTGCGAGCACCGGTCGCTCTCGTTCGACTTGCATGTATTGGGCGCGCGCCGGCGTTCGTCCTGAGCCAGGATCAAACTCTCATGAAAATACATTCATAAAGCTTTTTGACAGCTCATTTAATTACTGACTTATTGTTTTTCTCCTTAGAGAAAGAATATTGTTTGCTTCACTGTGAGTCCCTACACTGTTTGTCTTCTTTGTTTAGTTTTTCAAGGTCAACATGCTTTACGCGACAACTCTATATATTATCATAGGCATACTGTCAACAACTCATTTTGAAAATTGTTTTGAGTTGTTCTTCGTTGTTCTCGCAACAACGTTTAATAATTTATCATAGATAAAACTTCATCGTCCATCTCTTTTTATAAAATATGCTATAATTTTTCTGAATATTTATTAAGGCGGTTCTATGCGTCTTGACATTTTATTGGTAAAACATTTTGATATTTCTCAGCTTAAATGAAAAAATTAATTTCTTCTGGGCAGTACTAATCGATTCAACTCCGCAACTCATGTAGTAATAATGTCGATCCACAAATTCAAGTGATTACCGTTCAGAAGTCGCATGGAAGATAACTCCCAAAAGTATTATTTATTAAATAAACCCTGAGAGTCATCACTGCTACCACCGATTCTCAACTTCCTACAGTTATTGATTTGTTTAAAATGAAAATGTCGAAGGATTATATCCAATTGTGTAGATTAGATAGAGATACTGAAAGGGCTTTTTAATCATTACGAATAACAGACGCTTTAGGCTATCGTTTATTAAATCCCGTTCAACATATTGAAAAGGAATATTATGTAAGTAAATGGACCTTTAGACGATTCCTGTATTCAGCGATTTTATGATGGAATTATGTTTCATGATGGTACAATTTGTAAACCTGCTAAATTATCAATTCTTGAATCGTCTCCTTCCTTTAGTAAAAGCTACTGTTACGATTTCAGAGGAAAATTTCATCAAATTAAAAGATGTTTTTATGTGTTGGGGTTAGAAGTCACTTTTCTTAAAAGAAATTCGTTTCGGTGAATTTGTGCTTGATTCTTCTCTTGCCAGGGAGTATCGTCCTTTAAATTTTCTGAACTTCAAATTTTAAAAATATTTTTAATACTAAAAAGGCAAACGAAAATTTCGCTTGCCTTTTATTGTTGTTTTAGTTACTTGCACTTGAAGTTGCGTCTGCTGCACCATGACTTGAGTATCTGATGAAGTCCTGATGTTGCATCTGCACTTCCATGTGAACCATAAAGTCCTGCCCTGCAGCCGGTGCGTTTCCTCCAACTAAACGTTGGCGAGTTGTTTGTAAATACCAATCTAACCATGGTTGGAAGTTAAAGATAATTTCATTAATTCCAGCATATGAACCATCTGGATAGTACATTGCTGGATAATTATGAGTATTAATAACACCTTCTGGTGTTCCAGGTACAATTGTACGAACGTATTCTTGATCACCATTACGTAATACGCCTACAACCCACTCAACGTTTTTCATTCTTGCTGGTGGTAATGAACCATGAACAGTTCCTAATCTGCTACCTGATTGAGCACGTACACGTTTACCAAACATTGTGTTTGGTTCTTGATGAGCGTTATTATAGTATAAGAATTGGTTGTTGTCATCTGCAAAAGTTAATTCAAACGGCATTGCTTTTAAGAACATATCCAATTGGTTTACTGTTAAGATACCGTGATCTAATTTAACATAAGTATCTCCGATACTGCACCAGCAATGTTCTGCTGCTTTTCAACCCATTCTGGATCGTCTGGATCAACACCTTGAATTGTTGTTGCAGTTGGGTTAGTACAATATAAATCTTCTGGAGCAATTGGTTTTGGTTTTTTCAATTTAGAAACGACCTCCACATATTTTTACAAAGTTATCTAAGCAAGATTCTAAGAATTTCACTGTTCCTTCATTAGTGATATTTCCATTAGCATCAAATGCTCTTTAGCTTTTTCTAATAAAATTCATTTCCTGTAATGTCTATGCATTCACACCTGGAGCATCTAAAATTTTACGTAAATGTACTTGCACGTGATGTTCCTTGATCATGGTATGAAGCACCTACAATCATAACTGGTTTATTTTCAAATGGATGCACTTTAAATGATAACCATTCTAAAACACTTTTTAGTGATGCTGTAATTGTATGGTTGTGTTCTGGTGTATCAATGATAACTCCATCGCTATGAGTAATTTTGTTATATAAATAACGTAATTGGAAAACAATCGTCCCATTTTTCATCTTGATTGAATACTGGAACTTCATCAATTTCAAGAACTTCTAATTCAAATTTTAATTTAAATTCACGTTGAATGATTGTAATAATTTACGGTTATATGATAGTTCAGCATTTGAACCTACAATCCTCAAATTTCATAATGTCTTTTCCTCTCTTATTGTGATATTAAATATTTTCCCCAATCAAAGTTTTCTGCTTCTGTGTAGTAAATCTTGAGCACTTCTCAATTTTTGAGTAATTTTCACGAATAAACGGAAATCATCAAATAAAGCATCTAATTTTTGATTGTATCTAAATCGATTAAATCACCTTTTTTATCAAATGCTTGAAGTGAGTGAGATAATAAGAACTCAGATCCTGGCATTACATTTGCTTTTAATTCTGGAGAGTCCAAAATTTGGCGTAATTGTAATTGCACTGAGAAGATCCTAATGTTCCATAAGATGCTCCTGTAATCATTACTGGTTTTATTTAATAATGGATGAATACCATATGATAACCATGCTAAAGCGCTCATTAATACAGCAGGAATTGCATGATCATATTCTGGGTTCCAATAATTACTCATCAGCAGCTTCAATTTTTAGCAGCAATTTCTGTTACAAGTTCTGGAACTTGTTTGTTTTGCTAGTTTGTTGAATAATGGAAGATCTTTAATTTCCACTAATTCAATTTCAACTTTTTGCAAAAATGTTTTTGCATATATTGTAATAAAGTACAGTTTTGTAGAACGATTGTGAGTTTGTTCCTACAAGTGCAATAAATTTTGTCATAATAATTCCTTTCTATACATCTTTTATTAAACGAATTGAATACCAGATGTATACATCATTTTTGATTTTTGTAATCTCAAATGCTTCCAGCTCGGATATTGTTCAATTTCTTCTATTATCTTATAAGGGTTTTGTCCAAATAAACGGAGTCGTCCATATTTCGCAATCTACTGATTTTTGCCAGAATCGTAATCGCTCGCTACTTCTGTTTTCCATCGGATAGCCTGTTGTTCGATCAAATATGTGGTGATAGTTTTACCATCTACCACTAATTGACGTTCATAAATTTCCTGAAGTTACAACGAGATGCATCTGATACCGCACTAACTGCTACATGTTCCCCTCTACCTAATACGGATTTTGAATTCCAATTCTCCATGGCCTTTGAAAAGTTGATTTTCTCCAATCGTAGAATATTTCCTCCTAAATCAATAATTCCTGATTGAACTCCTTGTTCTATCAAAATTCTTTTAACTTATCAGCAATATATCCTTTTGCTAAAGCTCCTAAATCGATTCTCATTCCAGCTTTTGATAAATAGACTTCTTGCTTTGAAGCATCAAGACTATTTCTTCTGGATTTGTTATTCTTAACAACTCGTGAATCTCTTCCTCTGAAGAAGTTTAGCATCCGAAAAACCTATTCTCCATGTTTGAACTAAAGGTCCAATCGCAATATTAAGGTGACTTTATGCTCTGCAACACTATGTTTCTTCCCTAACTCAATTAATTCAAATAATTCTGGATGTACACGAACTGCTTTTTACCAGCTTGTAAATTAATCGCCATTAGTTCCGAATCAGCATCATTGGCACTGAAACGATTTTTATAAAAGATGCAACAGTTGTTCCTCTGTAACAATAAAATTTTCTGCATCTTCATGAAAAATCGTTATTTTAATAGACGCTCCCATTAAATGAAGACTGTGACTGACTGCTTTGCAAACAATTTCCTCTTTCCTTTTTGCATTTAATTTAAATATACCAAACCGTTTGCGTTTCCACAAGTATTTTTAGCTCATTTTATCACATTAATTCTATATAATATAAGTCACATTTTCGCAACTGTTCCTCTAACTAAAAGAAAAACACCAGTTATAAACAGTTCTTCAACTATCTCTAACGATGTTACTATTTATTCATTCATTTTAATTTGAGTAATAGATTCCAATGAATATTGCGCTAATTCTTCCGCTCCTGAGTATTCGGATGAGATCTTATCTTCATAGAACCATTCTGCATGATTTTTGCAAATTCATACCAATCAATAAGTGTGTACATTTGCATGACGGGTTTTTTGCTTCTTGTAATTGTTGATTCACTTCATTATTCCACTTCACTGGAGCAAATATTGTAACAAAGTATAACTCTCTATCTCCAAGTGTACGAATATATTCATCTAATTGCTTTTGCGAAAATGTACCATTCGTTCCTAATAAAGTTACAACTCGATTTGCCATTTTATCTTTACTAATCAATTCTTGTAAAGTTGCAGGACTAGAATATAACTGCCTACCTATTTTCCCATCAATAATAGCTTTAGGAAAATTTCTTGAATTTTATCTGCCGCTGCTAATAAAATAGAATCTCCCACAAAAGTAACAGGCTCTTGTGCTATTTGTTCTTTTAATTGAATTTCTTTATTTGGATCTACTGTTGTACTTTCTTCTTGTGTCGTTTGTTCAATTAATTCTTGATTTCGTTTAATTACATTTTCTAATTGTTGCGCTACTAAATTTGTTTCCGTAGTAGATTGGAAAAACCGACAAATGCTAATCAATTAAAATAGTATACGTAAACGAAAAGGCCATTTCCCATCATACAGGTGGTAATTCCGCATTACAAAATGATGAATACTCATGAAACTGAATGATTGTCCTAAAAGGACCAACCATTGTTTCGTTTCAAATATTTTATAAAGTATTTTCAGATAATAAAATGATACATAACATTTGAATACCTAAAAACACAACATTAGACTCTTCCCATTTTGGAAATAAGGCAAACATATGCACTGGATAAAACCATAAATAATAAGAAAAACTTCTTCTACCAAAAACGTAAACCCTCTGAGCGTAGAAAATAATTCAATACTGAATTTTCATGTAATATACTCCATAAAAATACGATAGATACAATTGAGAATAATCTGCATTCCATATAAATAGGTCTCATCCTGAATCTCTATTAAAACTTAAAATCATCCATCCATTAACAACAATGCTACAACACCTATTAATTTGTGTAAATAACGAGGAAGATTTACTTTTCAGTAACGAAGAGATAATTGTCCTCTGTAAAATAACTTGAACTCTAATAAAAATGAGAAAAATTCTTGTTGAGAATTGTATAGATAAATATACGAAGGATCTTTTTGTATCACATACATAACCGTCATGAATATTGCTGAAAGGATACTTAGAATCAATAGCACTAAACTTTCTTGCATTCGTAATAAATTTAATCGATTAAATATTTTTCTAATCCCAACAGCTATTAACGTAATTGAAATAAAGAGATACATACCATAAATGAACAAACGGACTTGGATTAATCGATTGTACAAAGTAAGATTGTTGATTAATAATTTGATAGTATATTGAAAAATACTAAAGACGATAATGACATCATTCGAATGTTTTTAATTGTTCTGGTAATGCAATGAAATAAAATGCTACACGTCCCAATAATCATAAATAACATCGGTAGCCATAATCGAGGATAATTTTGAAGAGAAATGCCATTCTACAGGTTTTTGTAGAACAAATGCTATTATCACGAAATGCTAGATAACCACCTACCGCAAAAACGACGTGTCTACCGCAAAAACCACCTGGCAAATAATTTTTGAAAATAATAATATCCTATAATGGCAAGAATCATCATCCCTTTAAAACCGTCAAAGGCTTGCTACACGTTTATATTTAGGATTTTTGTGAGATTCTTGCATCACATTTTGTTGAGCCACGTGAAATTTTCCATCCTTTAATTTGTTGTCCTCTCCATTATATTCTCTGGAAAATTTTCCGTCAAACCTCTTTTGAAATATTTTGAAGTTTTTAAGAAATCATAAAAAGCTGAGATTTCTCCTCAGCTTTTTCTCATTCGATAGATTTTTAACAAATTCAGATTTAATTTCATCGCACCAAAAACCATCAGTTTTACAATCAATGTTGTGGTCTCCTTCACGATACGAATATTTTTCACGACTGTACCTTGTTTAATATCTTTTTGGAGCACCTTTAACTTTTAAGTCTTTAATAACTGTTACAGTATCTCCATTTTCTAAAACGATTCCCATTTGCATCAATAGCAACTTCTCCGTCTTCTTCAACTTCTTGTCCTGGTTCCCATTCATGAGCACACTCTGGACACACTAATAATACCCATCTTCATATGTGTATTCTGGAGCACATTTTGGACAATTTGTAATAACATAACCGTCTCCTTTTCTATCAATTATTTTTAATTATTTTACCTTCTTTTTCTAATCATGTCTAATGGTTTCACTGGCTCAGTTACTTTCATCTTGCAAATCATCATCGCATGAGGGAGCTGCTTCGATTTCTTCACCATTTCATCCCATAAAGTTGTTAAAAACTTCTTCATGATGACGCATACCTGGCCCATAAAACTCAATATGATCTCCAACTTTAAAGTTATTTCTTTTGTTGAATCGTTGCAATTTGAGTTTCTGGATCATATTCTAACACTTGACCTACAAAGGCATATTGTGGAATCATGACGTGCACCAAATAATTGTTCTTCTTCTGTAGAGATTTGATAATAAAATCCTGTTGCTAACTCACGTTGAGCTGCTTTCCATAATTCATCAATCCACTCTTTGCAGTACATAATTATCTGGATCTTCCAATAACTATCTACTGCAGCACGGTATGCATTGTCACTGTTGAAACATAGTGAATAGACTTCCATACGTCCTTCAATTTTCAAAGCTATCTACTCCAGCTTCAATTAAATCTGGTCAAATTATGAATCATTGATAAGTCAACCGCACTCATTGAAAAATTTTTCTTCGATGCCTTCTTCACCAGCACCAACCATATTTTTCATTAGCAAATGGCATATCAAACAAACCGTATTTCCAACGACAAGATTGCGCACATCCCCCACGGTTCGCATCACGACGTACCATGTGATTTGATATTACACAACGCCTGAATAGGAAATACACATTGCACCATGAATAAATGCTTCAATTTCAACATCGACTTTTTCTTGCATTTCTTGAATTTCTGCCATAGAAACTTCACGCGCTAATACGACACGTTCTAACCCTTCATCTTTCCAAAAGTTTAATGTTTCCCAGTTTGCTGCAAAGCTTGTGTTGAAAGGTGGATTAGTAATCCTGGAGCTTCTGAAGCACTAAATATCCATTAATGCCATATCACTGATAATTGCAGCGTCAATTCCAAGGTCACGAACTGTACGGAAAAATTCTCCCGCACCTTTTTCGTCTCCTTCGTGAGTAACCATGTTCGCTGCAATATATGCTTTTAACATATGGCTATGTGCAAATTCTACTGCCTCTTTCATTTCTTCGGAAATCAAAGTTCCCTGCACGACTTCTTGGTCGTAAGCTTCTCCTCCTAAGAAAAACCGCATCTGCACCATATAAAAATCCTGTTTTTTAATTTTTCAAGTGTTCCTGCGGAGCAAGAACTTCTGGTTTTTCAAAATTTTTCTTCCCATTTGTCTCCTCCTATTTCACATCTTCTGGATTTAAAATATAAAATCCTGCATCTAAACCACGTTGTTCAGGATGAAGTTCTCTTACTTGCAATTCTAAGCTAGCACTCTTTTCAACTGTCCAAGTACCTGCTTCAATTTCTTTACGCATTATCAAATAATTGAACTCATTTTAACAAAGTTTTCTCCAGGTTAAAACTCCATCAAATTTCCATTGAGGAACACCCATTTGACTTAATTCTAATAAGTAAGGTGTCAAGAGAAACATCATTATTCAGTGAAAATATGTGTCCATTAATATCTTGATAGATTGAATAATGAGAATCTTCATCTGCAGGTTCACTCAAATAACCCACGTTTTTCTCAACACTTTCTTCTTTTTCAATATAGTTAAAGTAATTACTGTAATAATGGACGTTTAGAATGATGGATACATGTTGCACCATAAACTAACACTTCAATTGGAACTTCTGCTTGGCTTGCTAAAAGTTCCATTTCTGCTCTTGGAATTTCTCTAGCAATTACTGCTCCAATTGCACCACGTTAGCCCAGAAATTAACTCTGACGACTACTTGTCACTAATACTGCTGCATCGTAATAATAAGGAATAGAGTATTCTGGGTTCTTCATAATTTGAACAACACCAGGGTCTCCTACTGTAATCATATTCATTAATTGATTTTTAAAATTGTAAATATTCCGGAACTTTCGCTAATTCCTTCATTATGAAAAATCTGCATTAACCGCTGCATTTACTTTTTACCATATGATGCTAGTTGTTATTCTTTTTGTTCATCTCGTGAAAAATGAGCATTGAGTAATCTTCGACCAAATAAGTCTTCACCAAAAGCACAATATCTATCTACCCTGCTTCGAAGTAGTGCTTTGCGCTTGTTGGATTGATTCAACTGTTGCAATCAGCTCTATCATTCCAAACGCCTCCTATTCTTTCAATAAAAATATACTGATATAGAGTAGCATACAATTCAAAATATCTCCACTGAAAACCAGAATTCAAGATTGAAAAGAGTTTTTCAATTAGATTTTTATATAGAACAATCCTCCCCAAAAGGGAGGATGAAAATCAATTAATAAAAATTATTTTCGATGTTGGCTACGATACCAGCACCTACAGTACGTCCACCTTCACGGATGAGAACTTAGTACCTTCTTCGATCGCAACTGCTGAATTAATTCAACTTCCATAGTTTGCGTTGTCACCAGGCATTACCATTTCACGTACCTTCTGGTAACACACAAACACCAGTGATGTTCTGTTGTACTGAGTAAATTGAGGACATGTAGTTGAGAAGAATGAGTGTGACGTCCGCCTTCTTTAGTTAATACGTAAACCTCAGCTTTGAATTTGTGTGTGGAGGATTGTTCCTGGTTTAGAAAGAACTTGTCCACGTTCGATGTATCACGTGTAACACCACGTAATAATGTAATTATCCCCAACTTCAGCGTAGTCTAACAATTTACGAACATTTCAACACCTGTAACAGGTTGTTTTGAAAGTTTCTTCCAGAACATGCCAACGATTTGCTACTGTACATCGCAACACGAACTATAGTCCACGTTCAACACGTCCTGTGGCTACAGTACCAGCCACCGGTGATTGAGGAGAATACGTCTTCGACTGGCATCACGAATGGTTGCTGCAGTGTCGTTCTGGAGTTGGGATAGACGGTCATCAGCAGCCATTAATTCTAAGAGATTTTCTTCGTAAGAAGCGTCGCCTTCTCAAAGCGCGTAAAGCAGAACCTGCAACAGCTGGAGTGTCATCGCCCGGGAAATCGTGCTCTGATAATAAGTCACGAACTTCCATTTCTACTAATTTCATTAATTCTTCAAATCGTCAACCATGTCAACTTTGTTTTAAGAATACAACGATGTACAAATGATCACCTGACGTGATAATAGATGTGTTCACGTGTTTGTGAGTGCATGGGCCGTCGGCTGCAGATACCACTAAGATAGCACCGTCCACTTTGAGCAGCACGGTGATCATGTGACGCAGTCCGCGTGTCCGCTTGATCAACGTGAGCAGAGTGACGAGTATCTGTTTCGCTACTCAACGCGAGCGGTGCGATGAGTGACGCCGTTCGCGTCCTGCTCGGCTTTATCGATTGAACCGTAATCTTGAGCTTGTGCGTAACCTTTCTTAGCTAAAACAGATAGTGATAGCTGCAGTTAATGTTGTTTTATGTGTCCTTGTTGATTGTTACCAATGTTAACGTGGTTTTAACGGTCAAATTTTCTTTGCCATTTTAAATAATTCCTCTAAATGTTTGATATTTTGTTAGATTCTATAACAGTATTCACTGATTTAACACACCAAAGAACACCTTATAAAAATCAACTGTCACACTCAGGTAAACCAGCCGATTCCAGATTCTTTGATGAAGTTGCGTTTTTAGCGATTGATTCGCCATTTCCGCCATTTTTCTTAATGATTTCTTCTTGCAATGCTCTTAGGAACATCTTCTATATCGAATGCCGAGAAATGCACCACGACCCGTGTTGCAGAACGCAATGTAAAGTGTACAACTGAACACTTGATAAAGGAATCATACCTTATTGATTTCCAGTGCGTTACCACGCACTTCAGAACCTTCAACGTCCACGACGATGTTAACGTGACCCATTACATCTCCGTTGAAGTATTCTTCTGAACTTTCGTAATTTCTACAGCCATCATTGTCTCTAAGATAGATGGTTGTGCTTTCTTAGCAGCAGTCAATGCCATTTGAAGCAGCAACTTGAAAGTTTCTGGATGAATTAGACATCATGGTAGCCTTAATTTGTATAATTTAGCTTTGATGTCAACTAATGGATAACTGTTGCTGTTGTCTCTTCCATAGCATCTTTCAATCCTGCTTCTACAGCTGGGATGTATCTGAGGAACTGTTCCCAATTTGACGATAGCATTTTCGAATTAAATCCAGCACCTTCTTCGTTAGAGCAACTAATCCATACGTGACCGTATTGACCTTTACCACCAGGATTGACGAAATGAATGCCTCGCTTGAGTAGAAGCACGGAATGTTTACCAGTAAGATACTTGAGATAATTTACGTTAGCTTCAATTTTGAATTAATGATTTACGCATCTATGATATTATCTATGTAATCAATTCATACTCAGCGATAACTGTTTCACCTAGTTTCTTGTTGGTAAGCACGGAATGCTGGGTCTTTCAGCAAGTTTTTGTAATGTAACACCCATTTTATCTTGGTCAGCTTTACCTGTTCAATCGCTACTTCGATAACTGGATCAGGGAATTCATGTTAGACCTGTAAGATAACTGGCTTTTTTCGTCATAATGTCCCAGTAGTTGTATTCTTAAGACCTACTGCTGCAGCGATGTCTCCTGGAGAATTGGTCAGAATTTCTTGACGTGAGTTAGCATTTGTAAGTAGCTACGTCCACACGTTCACGCTTGCCTTTAGCTGCTTTCCAACCCATGAACCTGATTAAAGGCACCAGAGCAGAAGAATGTTAAACGACCCACAGAATGGGTCAGTCATAATTAATACTTAATGCTGAGAATGGTTCTGTCTGAAGAATGACGTTCTGGCTTCTGCATCAGTGTTATTAGGGTTCATTCTCGACATTAGCTGGCAAGCATTCAATGGTGATGCGTAGTCAATTACCGCATCTAATAACAACGTTTCAAGTTAATCCACACTGATAATTGCGCGTTGTCCCATATGTTCTTCACCAGGAGACCATATCGAATATCAACGATCACTGAATATAATATCCATTCATCAAAGAGGTCTGTTCATTTTGCGATACCACGAGACAGCCCAAAGCTTAACCACGACAGTATGCTGCTGTTTGTTGATGTTTAAAGTCATATATCAAACTGCAATATCCGAAATCGAACTTCAACCATACTTGGATAGCGACCACCAACACGGCGGTAGAGCTTTTGACTCTAATACTGGCATAATGTTCTCATAGCTTGACTCGAACACTCTCATATGGATCATTTCCAGTGTGTCTTTTAACGGATGTCAAAATGCACTGTATAAAAATTGTTACGTTGCTTACCACGTTTACCATCTACTCATTAAACGGTTGATTAAACGAGGAACTAATTTTTGAATTATAATTGGATCAGGCAAAACATCACGTTTTATGACAGACCTTACGAGTGCATTTATAATCCTCCTTTCATCATTTTGAGTTATTGTTTATTGTTTATTAATTTTGTTAACCTAAATTATTTTAGACGCTTTTGTACCGTATTTAGAACGACCTTGCATACGTTGTTAACCCGCAGTGTCTAAGCACCACGGATGATATGGGTAACGTACCCTCTGGTAAGTCTTTACACGTCCACCACGGACTAATACTACGCCAGTTCTTGTGTTGTGACCGATACTCCGGAATGTACGCAGTTACTTTCGATTAAGTTTGATAAACGTACACGGGCATATTTACGTAACGCTGAGTTAGGTTTTTAGGTGTCATAGTACCACATGAGTACATACACCACGTTTTTGTGAGAGTTTGTATCGCTTTGTTTATTTTCAAAGTTGCATATCTCACTATCGCTGGAGAAGCTGATTTTCAACTGCTGATTTACGAGGTTTACGGACCAATCACACTGTTGGCATTTAGTTTTCCCTTTCCCTATCGGGTTCTTTTCTTGGTCCACATCCTGTATTCATGTAAAATTAAAAGACACATGAAAATGTCTCCTCTAGTGGCCTTTTACCAGTCAGCATCGACTGATAGGATTTCTAATCAGGAATCAGGTATAAAAGCACACTTGGACATAGTACCATAATTATTCAAGTTCGTCAATGGTAGACTATTTCTTTTATAGTTTTTGTGCATATTCTAAACCATTTTTCGAATAGAGATTATACTCTATTTAAACTTCTTTCAAAACACAGTGATTACCTTTGATCGATCATCAAATGTATATCCATCTACATCAAAATTTCTAACTCAACTTTATCTTGAATATGATGGAGCATCATCCAAGCTGCCATATTTTTCTCTAGCTGAAATAGTAGAATGTTGTTTTAATGCCCCTTCTTTTTTCTCATAAAAGTCAACATTTGCTACCCAATCATATTGTTTTTATTAAATAACGAAGAAAAACTCACTACTGCTAAACTATGACGCATTCTCCTTTTTCAAAAGAACTTACAATTCGTTCTTTCCAATATTTTTCATGAGTTTCTCCTCTACTTTTTACAAATTCATCGTTAAATCTAATCGATATGGCTTCACACATTCATCTGACTGATTGCTCATATAATGCTGAAAAAGAATTCTAAGATGTTGCACTGCATGTTTTATGTTCTTTTCCAATCAGCTATTTGCTTAAAACTATGGAAAGCTGTCCTTGATATAAATCCATCGCATGATAAGTAACACTTTTCTTGAAACTTTTTAATTTTATCCCAATTTTCTCTAATAATGCATCACAACTTTCAACACCTTTTCAGTTCTTCCTTACTATAATTCGATAATACAGATACAATTTTTGACCATCTTCCGTTAATACCCAATCTTTTGCACAGGTACATCCGTTGCCATTTCTTTTGCGGGTGAGACATAATAATTTTCATTGAATCAACCTTCTATTTTCAATTTATTTATTAACTCAGAAGCAAGAAACAACTTTCGTTATTTCTTACCTTTATTTTTCGTTTTATTAGTTTAATTTCCAAATGTCACGATTGTAGTCTTGATTGCTATGGTCACTTGAGAAGAAACCAGCCATTGCAATGTTTGTAATTACTTTTGCAATCCAGTTTTCACGATCTGATAGTCACTAACATACGTTCTTTTTGTTTGATATATCTTCTAAGTCTAATAAAGTCATGAACCATGTCTTTATTTCTTAATTCATTGAATAATCTTTCCAGACGTTCCTATTTCCTAGAGAAATCTAAATGCATCACTAACGACAAAATCTACGATTGGACGAATCGCTTCTTTCATAGTATGAATAGTGAATGGAATCACTATTTTCATAATGTTTAATAACAGGCTGTCATTTCACCCAAAGATATAAATGTTTTCATCTCCAACTAATTCGTGGATTTCACATGCTTCATTCAATGTTCCCATGTTAATGCACCGTAACATGAATTTCTATATTCCTGTTCCACTTAGTGGAAGCTAATGAAATTTGTTCAGAAATATCTGTTGAGGGATTCACATGGATGTTTGCAGCATATCGTAGTTTTCTGTACCATCAAACTTGTAAGTGTGACTTACTTCGTATCATTTGCAATTAATTCAGAGTAAACATAAAAATTAAAATGAATAATATCTTGCGTAATTACATAGAGGAGCAGCTTTTCCTCCAAAGATAATTAGATTATGTGCAGGAATATTTCCATTTTTACGTCTAAATATTTGTAAATTATATATAATGTATCTCATTTGTTGACGCTTTGTATTCATGCATATGTTTAATTTGAACGTCAAAAATTGAATCTCTTTCACAGTTACACCTTTGGTGTTCTAAGATAGTGTTTCCAAACGTGCATCTATTGTTACGTTTAATACCTTTTTAATGCTTCTTGGAATTTAAATCATGGTGATGAGTTAGAGTTTCTAATTTAGTTGCATCATGACGATATTCTTTTCCAATTGTACCATCTAATAATTGCTAATTCCCTAAAGTTAGCATGTATTAACCAACGACGGAAAGTAATTCCATTTGCTTTTTATTATTGAATTTCTGGACAAATTTCATAGAAATTCTTCAATTCACTTTGTTTTAAAATTTCTGTATGTAATGCTGTTACACCATTTACGCTATATCCATAGTGGATATCCATATTTCGCCATGTGAACACGGTTATGTTCGTCAATCAATGGCTACACTTGTATCCTCAAATTGAGCTCTCACACGAGCATCTAATTCAATAATTGGCACTAAGTGAGGTCACTACTGGTTCTAAGCAATGCAAAGGCCATTTTTCTAATGCTTCTAAAATAGTGTGGCTTTGTATAAGCTGTCACTGAGCGAACAATTTCAACTGCTTCATTAAACTCAATTCTACGTTCACCCTAATAAACGAATTAATTCTGGGATTACCATTGATGTGGTAGTATCATTAATTTGAACTGTTGCATATTCTGCTAAGTCATGTAAGTTACTTCCTTTAGCAACCGCTTCAGTCTAATAATAATTGAGCTCCATTACTACCATGAAGTATTGTTATAAATACGTAATAATTCACCCTTGCTCATCGCTATCATCTGGATATAAGAATAATGCTAAGTTTTCAGTACTTTTGTTTTATCAATGCGATTGAATCATCATGTACTAATGATTCATCGATTGTATCTACATCGAATAAAATGTAATTGATTTTATGAGATTGTTCATAACCCTAAAACATCAATATTGAACATTTTTGACTTCAATGTAAAGTCGGAAATGGTACTTTCATGAAAACAGAAGTTGGAACTAACCAACTATCTGGAGTTAACCAGTTATTTGGCACCGCATTTTGTTGATTATCTTTTGAATTTTTGTTCAAATAACCAAAGTGATAATTTAATCCAACTCCATCTCCTGCTAAACCAAGAGTTGCGATAGAATCTAAGAAACACGCTGCTAAACGACCTAATCCACCGTTCTCTAATGATGGTTCCCAATTCAATTTCTTCGATTTTCTGCAAAGTATGACCTTCAGCTTCTAATTCTCCTTAACTTCATCATAAATTCCTAAGTTGATTAAATTATTTGACAACAATTTACCAATTAAAAATGCAGAAAATGTAATATACTTTTTCTTTTCCTTCATTTGATGGTAATGCTGCACTCTTTTTGTATAATGTACACAGCTACATATACTTCTTTCTTTTGAACATCTCCCAATGATTTATGATATCTACTTTCGCATATTGTTTTATGTTTGGTCACTTTTATCTCTTCCATTAGTTTAACGTCACAACTGTTCGTTTGAACGATCATACAGTTCCCTGTAATCTCTAATAGGAAATCTTCCACTTCTTGTGTAATATCTCCTTCTGCATTCTCCACACCCAATTTCCACCAAGAGTGTTGAATATTCATACGAGCTGTTGTATCTAATTGTAATAAGTCTGCATTGTTGCAATGGTCATCTTACTTACTGAACTGTATAGACTTCTTTAATATAGCATAGCTAATTGGTTCTTTCAGATGCTTTAAACAATATCGATTACAGAAATCATGTTCTTTCTTCCGATGCAGATTCATACCATCCTAGTACTGTATCATTGTCATGCGTTCCTGTAGAGAAACAGAATTTACTGGATAATAATGAGGTAAACTGTGCTATTTCTCTGATCCCATGAATCCAAATTCTAAAATTTTCATTCCAGGGAAACCAGTCGCCTCACTGCAATTCAATAACTGCATCATCCATAAAACCCAAATCCTTCAGCAATAATCGAAATCACCAAGTTCATTTTTCACCGCTTCAAACAATCAAATCCTGACCTTTTTACCCATTCACCACCAGTAGCATCTCGTTGCACCTGCAGGAATTTCCCAATGCTGCAAATCCACGGAAGTGGTCAATCTTGACTACATCAAACAGATTCAAAGCCTGCTTTCAATCGTTTAATCCACCCGGCAAAAGCCTATCTAACTTCATCAGCTCTCCAACTATAAATTGGATTTCACAATTGTCCTAATGGTGAGAAGGCCATCTATGGGCAACCTGCTAAGCATGTTGCATTCCTCAACTTCATCTGTTTTAAAGTCAATGAGGTAAGCTCAATATTTCACACTATCTCGGCTACATAAATCGGCATGATTCTCAATAATTTGAATATGATGTCTTCGCATATTGTTTTAATGCTTTCCATTGTTTATCAAACAAATATTGAGTCACACGATGATCATCAATTTATCTGCTAATTTTTCATGATAAGAAGCTAAAGCTTCAGGTTTACGACGTTTGTATCTTCATCAGTCCATTTTGACCAACTCTCTCATATCAAAAACTCTCTTTAATCGCCATATACTCGATGCAAATGGTTCTAACCATTCTGGCTTTTTCTTCCACAAAACGATGGTAATCTGTTAAATCTTCTTTTCTAAGAAACGTTGAACTACTTTTTCTAAAATAGGTCTTCTCATAAACCAAAGCATAATCAACAGTAGTAGAATCATCTCCCATTTCCTGCTAATTCTTATCTCTCAGTTAATAAACCTTTTACAAAAGTATCAAAATCTAAAATGTGTATTCCCAGCAAATGCTGAAAATGATTGAAGTGGCGAATTCCATAACTAGTTGTTCCTAATGGTAAAATTTCTACAATAAGTTTGCTTTACTACGTACTAAATAAATCAACAAAATCGTAAGCAGATATTTTCCGAATGAACCAATTTCATATTTCTGGTAAAGATGAAATATGCATTAACACACCAGATTGTCTTTTCCTTCATAAGTATTACTCCTTTTCTCTTTATTAATTTTAGATACGTAGTCTCTCAATTACGCAATCGTCGTTTTAATACTAGTAGACATAAAATGCAAGTGGAAAATTTATTTTTATAAAGCCTTAAAAATTGTCACTTAAAAGAGATCTCTCTCATATATAGCTTGATTTTTGAATTAAATTACTCTCCCAAAAATGTAAACGCTAAAATATGCACCTCGAAACGATTTCAGGGGTATGCTAAAGCCAGTTAAGAAATCGTTTTGCGTTAACTGAATATATCTCAAGGGAGGAAAAATAATGGCAAACAAAATGGCTTATCATTCGTTGTCGGCTTAGCTGGTTTATCATTAGCAGCTTTGCAGGCGCAAATCAACTGACTCTTCAAAAAGGAGGCTCTTCGAAAGGTAAAGAATTCACTGGATATAGTAACAAGAGTGAAATTCAAGACGCCTTAACAGCATACGCCAAAGAATGGGCGACAAAAACGGAGTTACAGTAAACATTAAAACATGTTCTGGTTCATGTAAAATTTGCAGACCAATTAAAAACTGAATTTACAGTTGAACTGCTCCAGACGTATTCGTAATCGAAGGATCGGTTTGATACGACTTATGGAAAGACAACTTACAACCACTCTAAAGGTGACTGGACTGATAAAACAGAATTCGACTCAAACAAGGAAACGATGTTTATGGATTCCCATAGTTGTTGGCTGTCATGGTTTGAGCTTATAATAAAGAAGTATTATCTAAAGTTGAATCGACCTGCTTCATTAACTTCATTTGATGGAGTTCTAAAAGCAAATGGATACATTAGAAAGCAAAAAGATGAATTAGGTTTATCTGAAGTAGCTAACTGCTACTAAAGAAGGTGAAACTTGATCATGGGTATCCACGACCTCTGCTAAGCTTACTTAAGTTCATGGCTTTACCAAACGGCGACCCACAATCATACTCAACAAGTAGTTAGTTGGTGAAACTGATCCAGCTCTGTTTATCAAACTATGCTGACTGTTGAATTATTATTCAAACACACTGAGAAAAATTATTAACAGTTGGTACACAAGAAGATATGGACTTGCATTTTGCTAGTGAGAAGCAGCATTCTTACACCAAGGTAACTGGAAAGATCCTAACTTAAAACAATTAAATGCTAAATTGAAATGGATCATCCCTTTACACAAACTTTAGGTAAAGACAAAAATGTTGATGGATTATTCATTGTGCCCATCCACTATGTAGTTAATAAAGATACTAAAGCTTTTAGATTCAATCAACAAATTCTCTGACTTAGTTGATACTAAAGCAGTCAAGATTACACAGCTAAACAAAGCTAATATGATCTCAGCATCACTACTTAAAGAAAATGCCTAGCGCTCCATTATCTAAATTTCTTAGCTGAATGGGTTGCTGCTAAAAACTCGTAGTATATTCATTTGATAACCCATACTCATGCCTGATAACTTCTTAATGGGTAAATTAGGACCAATCTACGGACAATACGCTCAAGGTTCAATCGACAAAGCTAAATTCCAAGAATTGATCACAATCAAATCAAAGAAGTACCAAGCTTATTTCAAAAATAAATAATTAAGTATAACACAGGCTCACAAATTATTCTTACAACGGTCGTTGTGGGTTTGCTGTTATTAATACCTCAGCACATACTAAAAGGAGGAACCCCAACATGTTCAAGAATAAAAAGCTCTTCAGTGACGATCGCAAGACGTACCTTTTACTGGCTTGTGCTACCGGCATTTATCATTTTCACACTCGTAATTATTGTACCTTCTTCTAGGTTTCTATTATTCCCTCAAATAGACTGGAAGAGTGTAACACAACTAAAATTAACTTTTGTTGGATTAAAAACTTTCACAGACAGCTTTGTTGATACTGTTTCCAATATTCATTAATGATTACTGTAATTTTCGCATTATTTAACGTAGTCGTTGTAAACTTTGTATCATTCGGTTTAGCTTTTTACTAGTATCTAGTGTAAAATTAAATTAAGTGAAATTTTTCAGAGCTGGATTCTTTTATTCCTAACCTTATCGGGGACTTGTATTAGGTATATTTGGCAAATTCATTTATAGTTCAGTATTCTCGTTTAGGTTCAGCAAATTGGTAGTCAGTCTTTAGTAGAAAAATCTATTTTTAGGTGACGTTAAATTAGCTGTATTGCATTAATTATTACAAATACTTGGCAATATGCTGGTTATATTATGATGATTTACTTTGCAGCATTACAAAAATGTACTTCAAGTTTTAGTAGAATCTGCTTCTTGATGGAGCAAATCCAAAGATTAAAACATATTATTATCCCAATGGTAATGCCTGCATCACGGTATCACTATTCTAACAATTACAAACTCATTTAAAATTTTCGATGTAAACTTTCACTTACTTGGTGGTGGACCATCTCTATTATGGCATGATAAAGCTATCAAAGGCCAGAGTTTATTATGAAATGAACATTTATAACACTGCCTCTGGAGATAACTTAATGGCACAAGGTCAAGTTTCTGCAGTTATTCTATTCTCATCTTAGTAGTTATTAGTGTTGTTCAAACAACAATCTACTAAACGGAAGGAGATTGACTTATAATGAAAAACAAAAACTCTGACTGACATTTTAGAAATTCTTTTGAGTTGTTTTATTCCTACTATTCTTAAGTCCAATCTTTATTAGTGATCAACTCAGTTAAAAGCTCTGTTGAAATCTTAGCTAGCTCATTATCATGGCCATAGCAAAAGTTTCGGTCAACTTTGGACAAATGCGGTAACACTATGGAACAACTCTTCCATTAAATACCCATCATCATTCTTTGCTTCAACAATTATTACAGTGATTTCTTTTAGTAACATATTACTCATTCTCAGCATTAGCTGCTTGGGATCTAGTTCGTTACCGTTCTAAATTATCAACTGTTGTATTCTTTATCTTTGTAGCATCAATGGTAATTCCATTCCAAGTTGTAATGCATCCATTAGTATACTTGGTTCAAAATTTCTAAGTGACGCAATTATAAAACCCATTATTCGGCGTTAGTTTATTACGTACTTATCCAGGTATCATCTTGCTTATACTGATTCGGGATGTCTCTATCAGTATCTCATGTTCCCATGGATCACTCAAAGGGGTTCCACTTGAAAATTGAAGAAGCTGCTGAATTAGACGGATGTAATAAAATGCAAATATTCTTCTATGTTGTATTACTCAATTTTTAAAACCAATCTATGTAACAATTTTTAATCTTAAATGGTATTTGATTTGGGAACGACTTTATTACCTCTACTATTAGGTAAAGGAAACACGCATTCAAACACTTCCAACGCAGTATCAAACTCTTTGCAGGATCATTTACTAAACAATGATATGATTTTAAGATCTACTACTTATTAATTATGTTACACTAGTCATATCCTATTCTTAATTGCTCAAAACATATCATGAAAGTTGTATGGTTGACGGAGCTTATCAAATCTAAGATGATTTTTACTCTGGGCTGGTTAACCTGTTTTCCTGCCCAGATAATGGTTAATCTTTAGGAGGAACATAAATGGCTGTCACGATTATAGGATGTTGCACGTCTAGCGGAAGTATCACCTTCAACTGTTACACGGGTAATTCAAGATAAACCAAGCATTAGTCACAACTCAGAGTCTCGTCACAATGGAAACTCTTAATTATCATCCTAATTTTCAACGCACGAAGTTTAGCTAGTAATAAAACAAATGTCATATGTCGTTCTTCCAAGGGATACAGATGCATTTTATCAAAACTCTTCTTCCCTGAAGTTATTCGAGGATTTCTCAAATTGCTGCTGACCATCATTATTTGATTCAGTTAGTACAGGGAAAGATGATGAACAACGTTCATCACGATTTTAAAAGACATGATCTAGGGAGCGTGCGAGAATTATTTTTCTATGGGAAACAGATGATCTTTAGTGGAATTAGCAATTGAGCGACACTCTCCAGTGTCGTTATTGTGGGAAATCTTTTATCTCCGTTTATTTCATTTGTCGATAATAATAATGAAAAGCAGGTTTTGATGCCAGAATACATGCGATTCAAGGTGTCTTCTATTGCATTCGTAAGCGGTCGTCATCAATTATTCGTTTCTGCAAGATCGTTTTAATTGGTTAACAACGTGCTTTAGAAATATCATATTCCTTTTCAAAGAAGGTTTAATTTCACATGTTGAGAATTTCGAGAGAGAACGTGATATCAAACAATGAAATCAATTATCGAACGTGAAAAATCGATGGTGTTGTAACAACCGACGCTTTAATTACAGAAGGGCTTTAAGATATTTGAAATGAACAAAATATAAGTCTTCCTGTTATTACATATGATCCAAATCCACCTCTACTTCCAATGACTGCTCTACGTCAATATTCATACATTGGAACTTGGTAGAAGTGCCTTTCAAAATGTTATTAAAAGTCATCGACTCCATATAATAATAAATCAAATGATGTGTTATCGAACATTTGTAGAACATTCTATTGTTCGATTGTAGAGCATGAAAGTTAGATACAGCTTTCATGCTTTTTGTTTCCTACAATGTTATCAATGTTAAAATAGCTAATCCACTTGTTTTTAAGAGAATCATTTTATCACTTGTTAAACTACCATATAATCATACTAAAATGATATAGGTCATTAAAAGAATGTCAAGTAATACCTGAACTACAAAAATTGCAATAAAGGATTAAAACTCCTATCAATATATTGATTCCTGTTTTTTTCACCTTTTTGTTATAGCGTCCATCTAATAAACTAATATTTAAACTTTCCGGTACCTTCGATCTCTGCTCACAGCAAATATTCGACTTGATGCCTACTTTTGAAACAAAAGCTCGTATGACGAAAAGTCCTCACTATGCGTATTTTTCAAAATTCCTTCATTCTTCTTCTATTCTCCATCCGATAATCCCAAGCAAGAACCATGAAGATAATTCTTCCACAGCACCGATTAAATTTACCATTTGATGCATCTTTAGATAATGACAAAATGATTGCCGCCAACGCCGATTCCTCCTAGGATCATGAGCAAGTAAAAATGGACTTTAACAGGTCCATTGTAATTCCTATACGCCGTAATCAATATAACCAAACGGCAATATTCCAAAATCCGATTTCTCTTTTCCAGCCTATAGAAATGCCATATGCGGAGTTCCTTCCCACATATTCCGGAGCAAAAATCTGTAGTATTGCCGCCCCTAATATCGCTATGATAAGAAAGATAAACAATACCCGCAAAAATAGATTCATGATACATTGACTGTTCCTTTATTCATTCCTTTTGCCCCTCTACTAAAGACCTTTTGTTGATAAAATGGCATGGTTCCTGATTTTGCCCTCTAGAGACTTTTTTCCAACATATCAATGTATACCTCTACATCTCTTTCACCAAAAAACCATAATCAAAACATATGTTGACTCACAACAAGGAGCACTCACTGCTCTTCACGATATGTACACAAAATATCCCCTGTGCTATACCTTCTTTAACAATCTCTGCAAGAATCGGTACTGCCACCTCTACAATTCTTCTTAGCAAATTTTATCATGCATAATAATATTTTCTTTCTTTTCCAAAACATTAGTGATGACCGATTCCTCTTTATCAGGACGAAAGGCATCCACAACGAAAGTCCAACTTTTCCGTATTGAGTTCTGCTAAGAATCTCTTTGGCTGCTGTACTATTCTTCTTTATCATCATTTCACTAAACTGCTTCCAGTATTTGCCTCTCTTACTTTCAAAAATAATAATAGTAAGTTCCTTTTTGCTATACCGGCCTTATAGCCACAATCTCATCAATACTTGTATTCTCATATCCTTTTCTATGAACATATGATAGGCAAGATTTAGAAGTTCCTGTACCTTTTTCATTTCTGTCTCCTTTTTGACTAACGGTCGATTTTAGTCTAAAACGTTTCTGCTACTGACTGTCAAGTTTTTCTGACTATTAGTCGACACTCTAGAAGAATCCTTCTAGTATATCAAAAGAATTAAAAACATCTAATTGTTAAACAACTAGATGTACATCAAAAATCTTTCCTCCTTGCTGACGTTTAAATAAATTCTCATATTGTTGTACTAACTGCAATTTAAGGCTAATAAAATGTGGACATTGTAAATAATTCTACCACGTAAAGACAATATGAAGCTGAGTAATCTTCTGCTCGTGCAGAGGAATTGAGCTTATATCAAGGAGATTTTTGAAACAAATGATGTGTTATCGAACATTTGTAGAACATCTCTATTATTCGATTATAGAGCAAATGCCATTCAAAGCTTGCTTTCTTTTTCTTAAAATAATAATGATATTAATGTTAAAATGGCTAATCCGCCTTGTTTTCAAAAGAGAATCTTTATCACTAGTTAAACCACCAGCATAATGCTACTAAAATGATATAAAGCTATTAAAAGAAGAGCATGTCAATACTCGAACTACAAAATTGCGTAATAAGAATTAATACTCCAATCAATCCATTATACACTCCTTGATTTTTAAATATGTATTCACTGATGGATCTGGCTTAATTTCTTCTTCCTCCATTTTAAAAACTCTTTGCTGTATTGAAGATGTTGTCGCTGATTGTTTCAAGTAAAAATATAAAAAACTCTAAAGCTACTAAACTCTAAAATTGTCGTTATCATTGACATGATTCATTCCTCCAAAAGTATATCCTTTTATTAATTAAATTATATTAAACACTACTATAACCATTGTCAAACATAATGTGATAAAATAGTACCAATTCAAAAAGGGAGGTTTTTTATGAAAACTGATTATCCATTATCGAGACTATGCTATTCTATTTATCTACTCAAAACTCGAAATAAATATTATCAACACGCATTAGCACCTTATCATATAACTTATACACAATTTATTGTTTTAGAAACTTTAGAAGAGGAAAAACTTTCTTAAATGAAATTGGCCAAAGAGTAGGACTGGAAAGCAACACACTGACCTCTACTAAAACGATTAGAAGATAAAAACTCATTATCCGCAAACGTCCTGCAGCCAATAAACGTCAATTAACCATTCGCCTCTAGTGCTAACGGAAAGAGACTTCATGAAGAATTGGAACAACATTTAAAATCTTGTTTCAGTTGACGTGGAAGGTTTTGATTTTGAAAAAGCAAAAAGAACTCAGTAGCATTAAACAATCAATTAAAACAAACGATCGAAAATTTTCATTGCGAATAAAGGAGGAAGATTCTAGCAAAGTAGAACAATAAATTTTCTACTTGTTGATATGATTATGTTAAAAACATCTGTTAATTTATTAGATGGACCCATATTACGTCTCCATCATTGCCTTTTGCAATACCTATTTTAATTTCAAATATTTTCCAACAATTATATAATACAGCAGATATTATGATCGTTGGTCGCTATTAGGCCAAATGCACTTGCAGGAGTTGGAGCAACGGCTGCAATTTTTGAACTTGTAATTGGTTTTGCCTCTTTGGTGTTGAAATGGATGGGAGAAGTACTACGCGCTGTTTTTGGTGCACAAGATATAACTCAATTAAAAATGAGCTGTAGCTCAACATTAGTCATAGGTTTTGGGCTTAGCTTAATGGTTTCTACTCTAGGTCATTTTGGAATGTATCCACTGTTAGAGTTTTGAGAACTCCAACTGAAATCATTGATTTATCAGTATCAATATATTCATATGATTGTTTTATGTGTTGAGTTACATCTCGCTTATAATCTCTGTGCCGGTTTACTTCGTGCCGTTGGAGATAGTCAGCTGCATTATATTTCTTTAATTTTTCTGCAATCATTAATATTATTTTAGATATTTTATTTATTACTCAATTACATTTAGGAGTACAATCTGCCGGGCTTTAGCAACGATTATTTCTCAAGGAATATCTGTCCTTTGTTTCTTTTTATATTCGAAGAAGAGCAAGTTTCTTTACTTCCTCAAAAAGAACACTTTATATGGGATAAAGAATTATATCTTGATTTCACTAGGACAAGGTCTGGCAATGGGACTAATGACTTCAATTGTTTCTATCGAACAGTAATCGTTACAAACTCGATTAATGCACTTGGAGCAACTATTATTAGGTGCACAAACATCTGCTAGAAGAATTATGTCACTTTTTCGATGCTACCTGTATCAGCCATTGCTTCATCCTAACGACCTTTACTTTCAAAATCTAGGAGTCAATCGTCCTCAAAGAATTCAACGTGGAATTTATTTAGGAAGCATGGTTGCAATTATATGGACAATTTTTACTCCCATTACATTATTTTTGCAAGTCCTGCATTAAATGAATTAATTTCTGGTTCGACTCGATCCTGAAACTAATCTCGAATGCACTCTCTTTTATAATCGTATTAGTTCATCATTTTATCCGGTATTAGCCGTTTTACTAGTCCTCTGAAATAGTTTGCAAGGATTAGGACAAAATTACGCCATTAATTTCAAGTTTCATTGAATTATTTGGAAAAATATTATTTGTAGCTATTGATTATTCCATCAACAGGATATATGGGTGTTATCTTCTGTGAAACCACTAATTTGGGTTCCAATGACGATTCAGTTATATTATTCTTATAAACATCAACCGATTATTCATCATTAAAAGCATCTCATTCATAAAATGAGATGCTTTTTGATTGAAATCGACAAATCCTGTTGTGAGAAATCACCGACAGGATTTTTGATATGCAAAAAGAGAAATCCAGGTTAGTGATTAAGTCGACCAAACCAACTAAAGGAGGATTTCTCCATGGACTATTGTACGAAATTACTAGGATTAACAGAAAATTTTATTGCGGATGAAAAATTGGTTAGAAACGGTGACAGAAAACCACGAAATTGTTCTACAGTTAAAGTGAACTTGACAAATACTTGTACTTCTTGTCCATATTGTTCTAGTAAAAATGTCGTTTAAACATTCTCCAATGGAACATAAAATTAGAATTCCACATCTATACGGGAATAAAACTCTTTTAGAATTGGGTAAGTACAACGATTTATCTGTAAGATTGTCATAAAACTTGAGTTACAGATTGCCTCTTGTTCCTAAAAATAGATATTTTATGATTTAGCGTGCCAAATTATGTTGTACTTAAAAGAAAACTTTTCTAGAAAAACAATTGCCAAACTTCTTCAATTTTCTGACAAGACAGCTCGAAAGAGTGATGAAAAGTTTAAAATAAAAACAATGCAACGATATAACTATTTACCTAAAAGTGCTTTTGATAGATAATTTAGAGGCGTTAAAACGCAAGAATGGAAAATGAATTTCATTTGTTTAGATGGAGAAAATCACCAATTAATTGATATTTTACCTGGTAGAACACTCTTCATGAATTGATTTTTTCTTTATGAAGTTCTCCTGTAAAACACGTTTAAAAAGTAAAATATTTAGTGATGGATATGAATGCTTCTTTATCAAAAACCTTATTAAAGCAGTATTTCCAAACGCTGCTATCGTAGTAGATCGATTCCATATGTCAACATATGAATCGTAATTTTAATCAACTTCGAGTTGTGATTATGAAGCAATCTCTGCTAAATCAACACAACAGAAGACATTAAACGTTACTGAAACTACTGTTAAAACCAAGTGAAGAATTGATGAAGAAAGCATGCTATAACTATCACTTTAAAACGCATCTCACCCAAGCATCAATTACGTGGAAAAACTATTGAGTTTTGAATGACAGCACGCATATGATTTCATCTCAGAACTTAGAAAAAGCCTACAAGAAGAAAGATTATGAGGTATTTATGACGATGTATAAACAGATTCCAAAACAATTACCTTATGAATTAAGAAGAAGTTTGAAAGCATTCAAACGCTTTAAGGATAGGATTTATTAAGCATTTATGACATGGATATTCCAATGGAGCATGAAGGAACGAATAATTCATTAAAGTGATTAAACGTGTGCATATGGATATCGAAATTTTGAGAATAAGGAAATTAAGAATTATGATTATCAAGTGCTTTCTTTACCCCGGTCATATAGAAAATCATAGGATTTAAGAGAGGTTAGTAGAGTCGTTTTAACTTGACTAGAGTAGCTCCATGGGCATGTTAAATTAAAGCGAAAAATAATATCAAATTTCACAGCCCCTCAAAACCCGCTAATCGCGGATAACATGCCCCTCGCTCATTATAAAGTTAAACTAGATTTCATTCATAGTTATGTTTGTGGTGATCCATCAATAGACTAAATATTTCGTGTTTCTCTACCTTATTATTAAAATTAAAGACTTAATTTGGTGTTAAATTTGATCACCATGAGAATTTGTCGATGAGCCGATGTGCACTATTTATCCGGAATAACTTTAAATAGATAATACGTAATAAATACCGTTAACAGTCTAGTCCAATTTTTACAATAATACTGGAGCAAAATAAATAGAAACCCCCGATTAAAATGTAAATATAAATACTAATTTTCTTTTTACGTGAACGATTCTATCGATTTTGTTTCTAAATAATCTGCTACATAAATTCGATATAATTTTTGTATCGCAAACCATTCTTCAAATCTTTTAAACTTTTGAAAACAAATTGTCAGTATCAAAATGGTGTCGTTGGTAAACATAGGGTTATGAAGTAATTCTATAATTCCCTAACGCTAATCGAAATCCATGCTATAACAAAATAAAATCCTCTCATATTTTCCTCCTTAATTCATCTGTTCTAATACAGCTACTGTTTCAGCTGTATTTAAACTGTCCAAACATAATTTAACATCATTTTTCCTGAGTTGTAAAATAAAATGAGACAGCAATCATATTACATGGGAATTACAGTAAAAACTTTAGAATATTTCTCAAAAGGAAAGACGTTTATAACAGTATGTAGAATTGCAGATTCTATAGCGTTAGTGGTATAAATAAGCCTGGTAATGGTCTTCAAATCTGTCGCAAATGCTTTTCTGTCTTTATCAGGTACATATTTCAATGTATTTACATGAACCTTATGAACAATACATATTTAGTATTCTATTTTAGGAAAATCTGCTCCAATGGCTTTCCCTTTATACCGGTAAGACCATCAGTACAGATTACAAGGATATCCCTTTATTCCTCTATTTTAAGTTTCAGTTAGTACAGATAGTCAGTATTTTGAACTTCTCATTATCACCTACCTGTATTGTGAAGCACTTCTTTTTCCTCAGTATTAATACCTAAGATGATATACGCTGTTATCACGGACAGAATAGTGGATAGCATCGATTTTTATGTCAACTTTTTGGGGGCAAAAGTACAAAATCGGAAACGCTTACTTCATTTTTAATGTTGAATCCCTGAAAGAAAGTGAGTTGACTAGGAAGTACCTCATCAGAAAACTGATGACAATATAAATGCATGAGCAAAAACTAATTTGCTCTTTTTATATCCGGAAATTTAATTTCGCCTTCTTAAACTGCATCAGAACGATATATATTGTGAAGATTTAGATAATCCATCAAGTTAATAACTTTATTATTTTCTGCCACTTCTGAAATAGTATCAGTTTCAAACCCATTTACTTTTAGCAAATTGAATTGTATAATCATATAAGGATCAAAACAACTCATCTATTATTTCTAGAGTCTAGTTTCAATGAAAGTAGTTCTTTGATTATCCTCAAAATTTTTAAGAAATTATCAACCTCTTCACTTCATCTTCTCCTTTTGTGCTAATTGAATAAAATGAACCAGTTTCTATAAGTTTCTTTACAATCTTCTTATATCTATTTGAAATAAATGCATAATAACCAATCACCAACAACAGCTAGAACAGTTGCACCCAATAGCTATACTTAGCATATATTTATTTTTGGCAAGTGCCTTTCAACGACCTGTTGAGCTGGTTCTCCTGCCTTTTTACTTCTTTTAGATGCTTTACTATATGACCGGATGAATTTCTGATTATTGAACCATAACGTTTATAAATTCCAGAGTCTAATCCTTTCTGAATATTCAACGAATTTCTATAGTAACTTGATTTAATGACATAATTATAACTTTACACTCCTCAATTCTATCATTCTAGTTTAATCAAAAATAAAATCAGCAATTCGTTTAGTCAGCTTTTTCTGTTAGCCACTTCAATGTCAGTTTTGAGTCCAAGTATCATTTACATAATTAACGAGAGATTTAGCTATTGGGAACTTACTACCTATATATCCATGCACTACTCTGTGATTGTATTCTCTTTTTGTTCTAAAACCAGCATCTCCAATTCTACGATTAATTTTGATCTCATGGAGAATCTTGTTACCAAGCTTCTCAGCATAATCTCTAAATTCTTCCTCGACTTCTCTATTCCAGCATCTGACATAATATTTTTCTATTCAAACCACTTTGCATACAATATGTTCAATATCAATATTTCCATTTAAATTAAAGTCCATACCTTTTTCCAATGAGACAGGAATTCATTTACGTAAAGAATAGAATTTGAAACACCACTTTCAGTCAAAAGTTTGTTTAACGTCTTCATAAACAAAAATTGTCATGAATATAGCTCTTATTTTCTTTGAAATAAGTTCGTCAATTGAAATTGAATCGACTTGACTGTACAACAAATTTATTTCTTCTAGGAAGCCTTTAAAGAGTTTATGGCTATACGAGAGTTCAGATAATTCAATCAAACTCCAAGTCTAAGTAAGTATTCCAGATGTGTTGTCTTGTCTGAAAAATAGATAACTACTAACAAAAGGTCGTAAATTACTATTTAATTTGTTTATCAATTGACCATTAATAGTATCAGATACTCGTTCAAAATTATTTAAGATTGTATTTAGTTCAGCAGTAAACAGAACATCTTCATTCAATAGATGTTTATTTTTGAGAAAAAGGCTCTTATACCAGGATTTCTTCGATCTGCACTGTTTTGTTCTGAAAGTTTTCACGAAAATATAGTGAGAATTACGCATTTTAAGTCTAATCTAGATGAATCTGTACGTTGTCCAATCTCTGCCAATTTTTCGAGTTTTTCTATCTGATGCGTTTGCTGTGGTCTCAGATACGATTACTCTAATTGAGTCAATGGGAATACCAGTCCCATTCAAAGAATTGAAAAATATTTATTGCCCTGATCAGTATTATAACTTGTAATAGTAATCACTTGGCAATTATCAATAGGTGGCTGCTAGAAAATTGATAAGAGTAAAACATTCAATTCGTTAGCAAATATTGTAAAAATATCTCAAAGTTTTTATAGAAGTTAGTATAGCGGTTGTCTTTCTGACGACGATAGATTTGATGAACTCTATCTTTAATAGATATAAAATCTTTACCTAGCAAGATATGTAGTCATCTCACTAGCATATTTTTCTGAAATCGAATCGATTTAGATACTTTATTCTATCATCGCTAGGATAATATAGTCCATCAACGAAATCATCTTTTTCGTCATCTGAAACATTGAAAGCGATCAGACAATCTGCTCTTTAAGACTCATTAAGATGTTTCACTAATCTGCGTGCATCAGTATCTAGAGTCGGTTGAAGTTCAAGCTCCTTATCAATCTTCAATAAGATTGCCTTAAGAAGTAACATAAATGTCGTTGTTCTTTGCTGGCCATCAAATCAAGGTTACTTCATGCTCTTCTCCAGATTCTTGAGCAATGAGAACAGCTCCAAAGAAATAATTGTCTTGGGAACTATCATCGAAATTTTCCATAGAAGATTAATATCTTCAATGAGTTGTTCCATATGTGATACTCTCAAGCATAGGCTCTCTGATAGGTAGGAATATAAAACTCTGATTTTTTCAAAAATAAGATTTTTATTGTTTGTAAGGCTCGGTTGAATATCGTTTCTCATTCAGTTTCTCCAATAATTTTTCTTATGATATTATATCACGAAACGCCAACATTTAAACTCTAAGTATATCCGCACCATCTAACGATTTAATACATTTTAACGTTTACATTTTTGAACGATGACTTTTGAAATCTATCTACCCCTAAATAAAATTGTATCATCTACTTCTATTTATCTCCCCTGATCAAACTTTGCTTTGAGTTTCTATTAATAGGGATACGTTTATTCCTGTTAACGCCTAGTCTATGGTGTGCCAACCTGTACCCCTCTAGGGTTTTATGGAATAGATTGACAGCCCATCAGGCTATCACATCAAGATACTCAACTTGTATTCTCACTCTGATACTCTCAGCACATAAGAAAAAGCTCACCCATAAGGCTTTTTCAACCACTTTCGTTCCAACGTTTCTAGGCTTTTACGAGCAGAGCAACACACTCCACGTGTGCTGAGAGCTTTCTCTCATACCATAGCAGAAAGGGTGAAAATGATTTTTAAATGATACTGTGGAACGAAACAGTAGCCCTAGTGAGCTGACTCACTGTCGTTTCTATTCATATTGGCTATTCTAGGACTGAGATGAAAAAATCTAGAAATGCTCAGAATAAAATTGAACCCGCAAATCTCCCCAAAACAATGGTGAGTCATGTACTTGTATTATTCCGAAAAAATACACCTCTGGTGCAGTGAGACAAATTGGTGTATCTTATAGTGGCTTCGTAGATGAAAGCTATACTCTACTATCACCTTTTGATGATGTAGAACAAATTGAAAAGATAATAGACTTCAGACAGCTATTGATGTTGTCAGAGAACAGTTTGGTTTTTTAGCTATACAAAAAGGAACCGTCCTAACTGAAGGTTCCAGAAATATTGAACGCAGTAAACTTATCGGTGGTCATTCCGCGGGTGGATTGGAGGGATTAAAATGAAACAAGAAAAAAATACAGTACAATTTTCAGAAATCCGTAGCAAAGGATGTAATGATATTGAAATGCTTGAAAGATTTTTACATGGAATCGTTGAAACAGCAACTTCAAAACTTCGTCAGAGAAAACTCAAAACAACTGAAATATCGATACGACTAGTACATGCTAAATCTGGAAAAACCGATTACCATTGAATTTACATTTAGCATTAAGCCAACAAGCTCATCTGTGATAATCTATACTGAGGTAATCAATCGCTTTAAAGAATGTTACACAGGTGGGGGAATTCAAGGTTTTACGATTCAATTTGATAAAAATACCCTTGCCTCTGCATAGAAAGGATTTGATATGATTGACCGTTCATATTTACCATTTCAATCAGCAAGAGAGTACCAGGATACAAAGATGCAAAAATGGATGGGCTTTTTTTCCTATCTGAACATGCATCAGCACCTCTGATGATACAAACAAAGTCAACGTACATGTCTGACTTATCACTCAGAGAAGAAATGATTACTCCTCAGTCAAGTATACGCCGGGCAGCTACGCACACGCATTCAAGTGATTGAAAAACAAGCGTGTTTCCTACACTGGAACAATACCAAGTCTGACCAAAGATTTCATTTTGATAAAAACTACAACAGGTCACATCAATTTGAAATTAAAAAGACATTATTAGTATTGAACTTGTCGAGAGGTGCTCTATGAATCAGCTTGAGTTTCAGCGTAATCACTCTACAAATGGACTATTATAGCGAGAGCTACCAAGATTTTTGAACGTGACTTCTACCGCTACTCTAACATGAATATTCCATTGACCTTCCTAACTGATGATATCCTAAAACAATGGCATGACTTCACGTAAGAATTACTTTGTCCTCAATAAGTGAAAAAGTCCAGAGATAACCGCGATCACTCTTCATATTTGAAGTAAAGTACCGTAGATGAGAACTACAATCTATCATTATACTATATAAGAAAAACTACAATATATTTAGCAGAAAAATAGAGCAGTTCAATTGACTGTTCCTATTTTTTAATATTCATAAAATCTAAAAGTCTTTATACTCTTTAACAATGGAGTCGCCAACCAGAACAGACTATACTGACCAGCGACTACCTTAAATTCTAATGTTTCAGATTTATTTTCTTTATCTCTAATTTCATAAACCACATCTGCTACATTTTCGAGTAATCGTTTATCGTGGGTGATAAAACATGATAGTTCCGGTGTACTCCTTCATTAGTATTTCCAAAGCCTCTAAACTTGGTATGTCAAGGAAGTTACTGGTTCATCCATTATTAGGATGTTATATCTACCCATGAGACATTTTAGCAAGCAACAATTTTATAATTTCTCCACCGCTTAAAAACAGATAAACTTTTTCCAATATCGTTCTGTTTGAACCCCTATAGATGCTAGCACTGAACGAATTTCTGATATATTGTAGTCACAATCCTTCTGCATAAACTCCATAACATTCTGATTACTGTTGTACTTGTAACCATTCTGTGCAAAGTAACCTATTTTTGCCTTAGACGAAATAGAAATTCCTTCTTCATGGTTTAAGATCATTTGGATTAAAAGTTGTTTTTTCCGATTCCATTACCACCAGTTAACGCCACTTTGTTTCCCTAACGGAATTTGAAAAGATGCATTTTCAAACAGAGCCTCATCCCCAAATACTTTTATTAATTTCTGCAATCGACTATAGGGTATGGATTATGGAGCTCCAATGCTTTACTTTTGCCTGAAACGAATTTCTGCGAATGCCTTCCGGAGCTTCTACTTTTTCCTAAGGCCGCAATCCTGTGCTCTAGGGTTTTAGCAGCATTATACATCTTTTTCCTTACTTCCTATTGATTTTTGATGAGCTAAACGCCCCTCCGTCTTCAGTACTCTTTGAAGAACCTTTTGCCTTCTGTTCTATTTTACGAGCCTGTTTTCGCTTTTTCCTCCGCAGCCCTTTCCAATCGGGCACGTTCCGCAATAAATTGTTCGTATTCTGCAGCTTGGCTCTTTTCACGTTCTTCCTCTTTCTGACGAAGATAATCTGAATAGTTTCCAATACTCAGTGATTTTGCCATCTTTCAGTTCCCATATTTTATCTACTATTTCATCAAGAAAAATAGCGGTCATGGCTAATAACCAACAGTGCACCTGTAAAATATTTTAGCTGTCCTATTAGAAAATCAATTCCTTCACGGTCTAAATGGCTCGTAGGTTCATCCGCTAAAATACCATGAACCTGTGCCGATAAGGCTGTCAGCTATTTTAAGCCTTGTTTCTTCACCACCGCTCATAGTCTGTATATTTAATTGCTCAACACCCAGCTTTCGCCTACAAGTGCAAAAATCTTTTTCCTCCTGCAGAGTTACTTCGTCCAACTGGGGAATATAGGCAAGTTCACCCAGACGATTCATTTTTACATCCTGGGGGAGTTAATTCTCCTAAAGAAAGTACTTCTGAGTAAAGTGCTTTTTCCAGCACCATTTGCTCCTACTAAACCAATACGGTCATAATCATATACTTCTAATTCATTTATATCTAAAACATCGCGTCCTTTGAATTCCACACGAATGTCTTTTGCTTTTAATATTAATTCCATAACATTTCCTCCTGTCTATAATCGCATGCTTTTCATTTGCTTTGTATGCAGGGAAAACCCTCATGATTTTAGCAGGAAGAGTTACATGAAAATAAGATACATAAATATTCCCTCCAATATTGTTTATTTTTAAATCTAATTTTCTAACCTCAGTTATCATTTGGCAAACTATAGCAATGCCAATAATTAAAATACCTGATAGTAAAAACCAATGATTTACACCGATTTTATCAGCAAAGAATCCAGAAAGAATTAACCCAATTGGCATAGCAAGTGACATGATACTTCCGATCAAAGAAAATACACGTCCTAAATATTCAGGCTTAATTTTCTCCTGAAAAAGAGCTGTTTGCACACTGCCATCAAAATGGCACCGAAAGCCCCATTATTGCACAGCAACTCATGAATATTACAAATCCATTTTGGAGGAAGTATTCTGAAACGGCTAAACTGGTCCCCATTATAAAAATGAACTTGTTATTAGTAATACATGCTTTTCGAAGCCCCCTAATCTTCCTAATAATAAGCCTCCTGCTAGCATCCCAAATGCAAAGGAAATTTCCGTAATAGAAATATGCACAGGCGTTCCATTAAAGTGTTCCATGCTTATTAAAGGAAATAGTGCATTGATTGGCATATAAACAAAAGTATATAGTGTTCCTAAGAGTAATAAAAGGCAAACAATCCTTTGTTTTGTCTCAGAACCACAACTCCTTCTTTTCATCTCCCTTATGAAATTTGGTTCTAAACTTTGCACTTGATTACCCAGCTTAGGTATACGTACAATTGCTACCGTAATAGATGCAATCACAGCACCCAATACGTCGATGGCAATAATAGCATTTAAATCCCAAACGGAGTATAAGAGTGCTGCAACTGCCGGACTAACAATATAGCTTATAGACTGCAAAGACTGACTATAGCCTGCGCATTTCGTTAGCTGTTCTTCTGGTACTAAAAGTGGTGTAACCGCATTGAGTGCTGGGGTATGAAAAGCTGTTCCAATGCTACGGATAAACAATACTATCATAATCATCCAGACAGGTAGCTCCATACAGAATGCAACAATAGCAAGCACTGCACCAGCTGCTGCGATAATTAAATCGGCACCAATCATTATCTTCTTCCTATCATGACGATCCACTAGCACACCAATGGCAGGTCCCAAAATCGCATAGGGTAAAAAACCTACTAATGAAGCCATAGACAAGACCATCGCAGATCCTGTTTTTTCTGTAAGGTAAAAAATAATCGCCATTTGCAGGATGGCACTAGTGATTAATGATACTGCTTGCCCTGCCCATATTGCATAAAATTTTCGTTTCCAATTGTTGTATTTTTCCATTTATATTATCTCCTGCATATTATTTTGCTTGAATTTCTATTTTGAATAGCATTCTAGGCTATAAAAAATGCAGGCCAAACCCCACAATGTGGCTTTTGGTCTGCATACATACAATTTGGAAACATTCATATTAAAGACATAGTTAAATAAAGGTATAGTTAAATAACCAATATCCTCACCGTAACTAATGAATGCTCAATATCGTATAAATAAGCACAACAAAAAGCCTATCATCGGGTATAGATTCTGCTTTTTTATTGCCAGCTTATCTTAAACGCATTGAGGCTGTCATAGTTTCGGTTCCTCCTACATCTTTGTTTATATCATATTTATAGTATAACACAACAAGATGATATGTTCAATATAAAAGTTATGGAATGAGACTCATACTTCCAATTCGATGCCAGATTTAAAGGATATGACGAAGTTTTCTTCATAGACTGTAACGCTCTGGATTATCTTCCTTAGTAGCAAGCGATTAGCTTTCACAAAATCTTCTGTTTGTAGTTTTAAAAATTCATCAGGATTTTCTAACTCAACCTCAAAATATTTCATTTTACATTCCCTCATTTTCATTTATTGATAAATTGAGTTTTGCAAAAAGAGTGGACAATTTTTGTCTACTCTTAACCTTTAAAATAGTTTTTTTTAATCGATTTGAAGTTGCCTAAATTATTACTTATTCGGTAAAATGAAGTATTGCTTTCAACAGATTTCCTTCAACTACACTTCACTTGATTCAAACAAGGTGGGTACATTTCTATTCCCACAAACTCCTTGTCAATGGAAACAAACACGTACCCACAGGGTAAATGGAAATAGAAACTGATAATTTCTAGCTATCACTTCTACTCATTCCAAAAATTTTTCTCACTCTGATACTTACCCACTATAGCAAAAAGCCTTGCAATCAAGGCTTTCATTATCCCTTTCGTTCAAAGGTTTCTAAGCTTTTACGAGCAGAGCGACACACTCAGCGGTTCGCTATCTCCGTTCTGTCTGCGTGCTAGCACTTGTCAATCACGGACAGCTATCGCATGGGCGGAAGTAAATGCTAATCTTCGTCGTTTTACCCTTGACTAGCAAACTTACCGCCCTCAACATGCGCAGTCATCGGGAACATATCCACGGGTTGCACATGCTGTGCCTCGTAGCCTCGTTCCTTGAAGTGTACAAGGTCGCGAGCGAGGGTTGCTGGTTACAGCTGACATACACGATGCGTTCAGGACCCGTTGCGCAGGCTGCTTCGATAAAGGCAAGCTCGAGCCCTTTGCGCGGTGGATCCACGACAATGACATCTGGCTTGATGCCTTCTTCCTTCCAGCGTGGCATGATTTTCTCAGCCGCACCTGCTTTCAAAGTGCACATTCTTCACGCCGTTTAGTTTCGCATTTTCCTTCGCCATCACAATCGCATCATCCACAATTTCCATGGCATAGACTTTCTTCGCGTCACGGGCAAAGGCTAAACTCATCGTCCCTGATTCCGCAATACGCATCCACGACCGTCTCTCCGCTCTTCAAGTCCGCAGCGTCAATTGCTTGTTGATAGAGCACTTCGGTTTGCACGGTATTGACTTGGAAAAACGAAGCGCGCTAATCTTGAACGTGAATTCGAACAATTTCTCTCGTACACGTCTTCCCCTGAATAGCACTTTTCGTCTCATGTCCCATGATTACATTCTGTTGGTTTCGGTTGGATATTTTGCACAATAGATACCACTTCTGGATGAGCTGTTGTAATATCTCTGACAATCGCATCAGCTTGTGGTAACAACTTTGTTCTCGTCACGAAAAATAATCATCACTTGCTTTCAGTACGCAGGCCTCGTCGCACAATAATATGCTTCAATTCACCAGTATGGTTCGCCTCATCATACGCTACCACTGGATACTTTCTTAAAATATCACGCACTGCTACAATCAAGCAATCAATTTCCGGATCTTGAATATGAAAATCTTCCATTGGAACTAAGTCGTGAGTTTTTCTTGAAAAATCCTGTTGTTAATAATCCATTCACCATTCTGACAGGGATTTGCGCTTTATTCCGGTATCCAAATGGATGTTCCATTCCAATCGTTGGACGAACTTCTAACTCTGGCATTTTCGCAATTGTATTCATGACATGTTTCACTTGTTTTTGTTTGAAGGCCAATTGAGCTTCATATTTCATATGTTGTAAAGGCATTGTTCCCACTCGAGTTCCATTTGGATCAACTAATGGAATACGGTCAGGACTCGTCGATACCCATTCAACAACTTTGGCATAGCCAAATTTTTTCCCCACTTTTAAAACATGAACTACTACTTTTTCTCCAGGCAGCGCATTTTCAATAAAAAGAGGAAATCCATCGACTTTTGCAACGCCCATTCCTTCATACGTTAAATCATCAATTTGTACTTCTATACGGTCATCATCTCTATCCTCACTCACTACTATTTGTCTGACTTATTATAGCTTATTTTTGTATATTTTTATAGTGAAGTGAGAAATTTATATCTTCTCTGTTTCTCTTTAATTAACTTCAGTATTTTATCTTGTATGTTTCTGCCTGTGCTTTCTAAAATGTAGATTTACAGTATATTTTGTTTTTTCCAATATCCATTATTAGCTGTTTATGTTGTAGTTTTTATATCTCTTTTTCTTCTTCTATGTGTCCTCCTTTTCCATTTTTAGATAATGAAAAAACAGTAAACCTTTTTCGATTTACTGTTTCATAAGTTGCTATATTATTGTTTTTATTTAATTGTTTTACTTTTGACAAACTGGGATTTGTAACTATCTTTTTTGAACAAATATCTCGTACATTTACTCATCAGAACCCGTGAAATTATATCGTAATTATTTTTAATACACTATTCAATTATTCAGCTCACATAATCCCCATCTTCCTTATTGTATACATGCTTATTTACGATTCCAAGTAGTTTCTGTATATCTTCCATATCTGAAGCAGAAAAATTCCAAATAACAAGTCTCATCACTGGTATAATTCAAATCTTCATAAAAATCCTGAATCGCACATAAAATTTGTCTCAAAACATCTTCCAATGGATATTGGGAAATATTCCTCGGACTAACTCCTTCTCCTAATTCTGGTTCTTGAACAAATTTTAATGAAGTAACAAAGCAATCACTTTTCATAAAAATCATCATACGTTTTATAGATATGTTCTGCTACCTTTTCGTAATCAGCTTTGTCATGTACAAAAAAATTCATATTTTTTTCATCTCAACCTCCTTAATGTGGTGGAAAAATTATCATTAGTCCCCCACAACTTCTAATTTTTTTATTTATCTACTTTAGCTTTTTAGTAATTCTACAAAAGGTACTTTTATCCTCAACAAATTCAAGTTTATTTCACTCGACATTCATAATATTATACACATTTCAACCCAGTTTTATAGGTCTAACTCGTTCCTCTTTACCTGTGTTAGTCTCTGTTTTCTTGTATAAAGTTTCAAAAGTAAGTTCTAGTTAAGTATCAAAACTAGAACTTAGATTGAGAATTTATTAAAAAGGTGTTTTTGACTATAAAGTCAAAACACCTAATTCGCCCCTACACAGCCTTCTTTGCATAGTTTTTGCTAAAAGATTTCTTTTCGTGTTGGATTTAATACAATTAAGTTTACTAAGAACAACCCTACTAACCAAGCTTAACGGTACACCAATCGTTTCAAAAACTTAACTCAAAAACTTTCTTTGTAAAGAAGTCTACATAAACGCCCATAAATGTATAATGAGCAATTTTCTTGAAACAGTCTCACTCAATCCAGAGAATAATGGTAAAAATGAAATAGCCATCATAGGTACTAAACCATTCACTTGCGCTTGTGATTGAGTATTAGTAAAGAGAAGCAATTAATAAGTTTACTAATACAACACATAGCCCCACAACAATCGCTACTACAAAATATTCTCCCCAATGTTTGCCAAAGTCTGCATCTACAATCTTCGGAAAACTTACAATCGTTACAAGTCCAATAATGATGGGATAAAATAGTGCAGATAATAAATATTCTCCATTTCTAACACCACTAAGTAATAAAGATTTCAAGTTTTTTTCTTTCCTTATCTTCAGCAAATTGTTAAAGAAGCTAAACCTCCTAGCGAAACTGAAAAATGCTAATGATAAACACATGAATACCATATATGAGGAATGCAGTCCATCCGCATTCATAAATTGGTTATATAAGACCAACAATCCATACGGTAATAAAATCGTTGCTAATAAAGTGCTGTTACTTAATAATACTTGTGTGCGTAGCCAAATTAAGGCAGTTAATCAGTTTTAATCATTTAATTTTCTCTCCTGTCAATTGAATAAATATTTCTTCTAAAGTTGGTTCACATGAGTGAATCGCAACGACTTGTGTTAAATCTGTTTGTCCTAATTCTTCAAATGTAATTTCTGTATGTGTTTCATCTCGAAATGTTAATTGAACTTTTTTCTCGTGATTATATTTTTTTGAATAATCGAAGAAGGTGTGCCATATTCAATTAAATGTCCTCGATTCAATAAACTTAGACGGTCACATAATAATGTTGCTTCGTTCATATCGTGTGTTGTTAAGAAAATCGTAGTTCCTGATTCTTTCAGTGTCTAATAATAATTCATGGATTTTTCTTAGAAGTGGTTGGATCTAATCCGCTTGTTGGCTCATCTAAAAATAATACTTGTGGTTTATTGATTAAAGCTCTTGCTAGAAACATTCTTTGTTTCATTCCTGTCGATAGTTTTTCTGCTGCTAAATTTTTACTATCGTATAAATCAACTTGTTTTAACACTTCGTCTACACGTACATTTGGTTTTCCATATATTTTGCATAAGCTTGTAAATTTTTATATAGGCTTAGTTTTTTCATAAAATCCACTCGTATCATCCCTACTAATCCGATTTGTTCTAAATCTGCTGGAGTTAGCTTCTCAGATACTTTTCCTAACAATTCTGTTTGTCCGTTATCGGCATTTAATTGACCCTGTTAAAATTTTTAATCATTGTTGTTTTTCCCTGGAACCAGACGGCCCTCTAAGAATCCAAAAATTTCTCCTTTCTTCACTTCAAAAAGAAATTTCTTCTAAAGCTACTTTTTGTCCAAATTTTTGTTACATTTTTACTACAATCATGTTTATCCCTCTTTACTGATTTCCTAACTGATGAATTTATTATAGAAAAATTTTTCTCAGTAGTGCCTAGAGTCACTACTCATAATGACTTTAGTCACGACTTCTCATGCAAATCGTCATAGATAGCATACCGAAATCGGTATGCCTTCCCTATCATCTATTTTAACTTTCTACCACAATATGCCCTCGATACGATAATAAAACCAATAGAACATACAGTAATTCAAACCCTATAAAGAGTTTTTCATTTTCACACACATCGCTACATATTCACGAATAAAAGCGGACGGAATATAATAACTTGCAGTGGAGCAACCTAAGCCATCCCTTGCATTCCAATTTGTCGAGCATACGTACTCGTACGAAATACATGATAATCATTTGTTACAAATAAAAATCGAGGATTTTTCAATCAATTTCTCTCCTATCTCTTTAGAGAACAGTAAATTTTCATAAGTTGTTGTAGATTTTTTTCTTCTAATATAATAGCTTCTTTTTGGCACATCTGTATTTTCCACTAAATAGTTATAAATCGCTTGTAGCTTCAGATATCATCACTACCTTGTCCACCACTTGCAATGAATTGAATATGAGGATTTTTGATTGTTGAAATGTGCTTGACAGCTTTATCAATTCTTCTCTTCAATAAGGGAGTAACTCTTTCCCCATCTAACAATCCGGCACCATGAATAATAATAAAATCATAATGCTGTTTCTTTCAGCACCCATAAATAGACATAGGAGTACATCATAAATCCTACAAATGCAAATCCAAAAATAATATAAGAATCAAAATGATAAACATAAGTAGTATATTAATCCACGATTATAAATGAAAAATTATTTGTAACTAGCCCAACTCTGAATCCACATATAAAAACAAAGAATAATAAAATTACAATTCCCATAATAGGTGACAAAAGATTTGCTTTAGAAATCCCTTTCTTTTTCAACAAAATAAAGCCATTAACGATTAAAAATAAACCACTCAAAAAGAATCAGAACGGAATGAGTAAAATTCCTACTATCATCACTCAAATGCGCATTTTCATATCCAAAACTAAAAAGGTATTCGCAATCGATAAAATAAAAACAATACTCAATGACTAATAAAGCTGGATTCCATAAACTACGATTATCTTTCCACATTGAAAAAGTAGAGCTATCAATACGATTGTCGTAATTCCATATAAAAACATATTCGCCTACCTTCTTACTCTGCTAGAATTTTTCAAAATCAAACACTTCACCTTTTTGCTTATCGCTTAAAATTAAAGCAATCACGATCCCTACTAAAGCTGGAACAATCCACCCTAATGATAAAGTAGAAAAATGGTAATTGGTTCATCACAGTAGATAATGCAGATAATTTTAAAGTATCTCCTAATACTGTTAATACGGATACTAGAACTGTCAATCCAACTGTTAACTGTATTCCGATTTTAGAAAGAGGAACAAATTTATTTAAAAGAATTAATATAACCATAATAATCGTACTGATATAAAATTAATAATACTGGTAATGAAAACTTAATTATCTGTATTTAATCCTAAATTAGAAATTCCAAATCCAATGAAAGAGAAAAACTGTTGCATATACTTTATAAGAATATTTAGGAAATAATTCTTCAAAGAATTCTCCAGTTGAAACAATTAGCCCTACTGTTGTTGTAAAGCACGTTAAAATAACCATTGCTCCTAAAAAAATACTTTCTGCCCAAATATCTAAAAATATCTTTTGAAGCAGCTGCCAAAATATAAGACCCTTTATTAATTGCCTTTTATCTACTAATACATCTGCTGGCACTGTAAAATGACTTCCTAGATTTGCTCAATCCTAAATATAAAATACTAAATCCTACAGCCGTTACTAAGCCTACTCTAATAATCGTTTTTGTAAATTCTTCTTTTGAAGAAAAATGGAATTTTTCAATGTATTTACTGCTACCACATATAAAGGCTACAGATGCTAGGGCATCTAATGTATTGTACCCTTCAATAAATCCATTTCCAAACGAACCACCATTTTGATACGCCGTTGTTGCTTGCATCGGTACTACTCCTGCGTATTTAATCGCTCCCTAATAACACTAAGACTAAAATTAATCCTGCAAATAATGGTGTTAAAATTTTCCGATACTATTTAAAAATCGTTGAACGATGAATTGCAATCCAATATGCTGCAGCAAAAATATAACACTGTATAAAATAAATGATGATAAAGCACCTGAAATTCTATTGAGGTTAAAAGCTGACTCAAATGTTGAATACTAATCGAATACGAAAACAGTTTAAGCTGTTCCTGGAATCAAAAGAATGGGCCAATCGATAAACATAAATGGCTAAAAATGCTACTGCAAATACTGAATGAACTTTAGTTTCTAATCCATGTTTAAAACTTCCATTACTCTGTTGCACCTACAATTAATGTAATAATGGGAATACCGACACGGATAAAATAAATCCCGCAATCGTTGGCCAGAAATACTCACCAGAAAACATCCTAATGAAGAAGGAGATTAAATTTCCTGCCCCCAAAAAGAAACCAAATAATAATAAAACCCTGTTAACAAGCCCTTCTTCATCTTACCTTCTCCTTTTCTTATAATATGTGAAAGATACGTTGTAAAGCAACGTACTCTCCCTACAATAATTGTGTTCTCTATTGATTATGAAACAGATGAACCATTTGCATTTCTTGAGGAGCTAAAACTACTTGTAATACTCCATCTTTTTCTGCCGATAAGATCATTCCTTGACTAATTTGTCCTCTCATCTTACGTGGTTTTTAAGTTTGCGACAATCACTACTTTTACCGATAAACTCTTCTGGATTTGGACACCATTGAGCGATACCAGATAAAATTTGACGGTGTCCGCCAAAGCATCTCCTGCATCTAATCGGAATTGTAATAATTTATCTGCACCTTCCACTGGTTTACAGTCGATGACTCTGCTGACTTTTTAATTCTAACCTATCAAAGTCATCATATTTTGATGGCTCTTTTTCAGCTGTTAATTCCACTTCTTCTGGGTTCCATTCTGTCGCTACTTCTTCTTTCACCGTTCCACCCATTTTTACCTTGAATATAAAACAACTTCTTCTTCCATATCTAAAACGTGGGAAAATTGGTTGTCCTTTTTCAACAACTGTTGTACCTGCTGGAATCACTCAAATGTATGAAGCGAAGGATAGTCACGTAAAGCTTCGTCGTGAATTCCTAATCGTAGCAAGATTTCTCCTGGCGTTTGTGTTAAGAATGGTTGTAAAGCCACCGCAATAATACGTAAGCTTTCTCTACAATAACTCATTGTACGAGCTTAATTCTTCTTGACGAGCTTCATCTTTTACAGCTGCCCATGGAGTTGTTTCATCAATATATTTATTTGTACGAGAAACAAATTTCCAAATCGTATGATAACGCAACTGAGAAATTGCATTTCTTCCATTGCTGCTTCTACTTCTTCAATCATCACTTTTGAAGCTTTCTACCAATTCATGATCGAAGCTTGAAACTGGAGCAGAATAGTTGGAATTGTTCCATCAAAATATTTATTAATCATCGCTACTCGTACTGGTTTAATAAGTTTCCCAAGTCATTTGCATAAGTCATAATTACTGTTCTACAAATGATTCTGGATGAAAATACCATCTGAACCAAATGGTACTTCACGTAATAAATAGTAACGTAAAGCATCTAAACCATAACGTTCAATTAATCGTGTTAGGGTCAACGACATTTCCTTTAGATTTAGACATTTTACCGTCTTTCATTAATAACCAACCATGGGCAAAAATTTTCTTCGGTAATGGTAAAGTCTAATGCCATTAACATAATTGGCCAATAAATCGTATGAAACGAACGATTTCTTTCCAATAAAGTGCACATCTGCTGGCCAACAACGATTGAACAAATGTCGTCATCACTTCCATAGCCTAAAAGCTGTAGATAGTTTGATAACGCATCAATCCCATACATAAATGACATGTTTTTGGATCATTCGGTACTGGAATTCCCAGTCAAATGATGTACGAGAAACAGCTAAATCTTCCAAACCTGGTTTGATGAAGTTATTAATCATTTCATTTTTACGAGATTCAGGTTGAATAAATTCTGGATGTTCTTCATAGTATTGTAATAGACGATCCGCATATTTACTCATTCTGAAGAAATAAGATTCTTCCTTCACTAATTGGACTTCATGACCACTTGGAGCCACTCCCCAATCATTTTACCATCAGCATCACGATAAACTTCGACTAATTGAGATTCTGTAAAGTATTCTTCATCACTAACAGAATACCAACCTTCGTATTCACCTAAGTAAATATCGCCATTATCCATTAATTTTTGGAAAATTTTCTGTACAGATTTTTTTATGACGAGGTTGTAGTTGTAAGAATAAAATCACTCATAAGAAACATCTAATTTTTCCATAAATCTTGAATACCAAAAATAATATTATCGACAAATTCAATCCCTGCTCACTCCTGCTTCTTGAGCTTTTTGTTGAATTTTTGTCCATGTTCATCTGTTCCCTGTTAAAAGTATGCATCATAACTCTTGTAATTTTTTTATAACGAATCATTGCATCACTTGCTACAGTTGTATATGCATGTCCGATATGTAATTGTCCACTTGGTAATAAAATTGAGTAGTTGTTAAATAAAAGTTTTCTTATCTTCTCGCCATTTTGGCAGTATCCCCTTTAAATCTATAGATAGTGTTATTTTACCATAACGATTCCTATAATTAAACCACTAACTCTTTTCTGAGCAAGTCATTATTCTCAATCTTTTGAGTGAAAAGCCCAAAATCTTGTCCGATATAATTAAATGCAACAAATAAAATCATACCCTACTATTAATGCGATATTCCCTTGTATATTTGTAGAGACTCCTGAAAGCATCCATGTAACAACTGGCTTTTGCTAATCCATAAGCAAGAACGTAACAAATGGTAATATTCAAGATAAATTTCAAAAATAGTATTCCAATCATGGCCTTTTTGCTGGAAAGTATATCGCTTATTCAACAAATAACTCACGATGCTTCCCACTATATAATTCAACGCACTTGAAATCCAATAATTCCACTCTAATACATTGAAGCAAAAACATAATCGCTGTTCCAACCAGTGTATTGACGACTCCTACTAATATAAATCTTAGAAAAGTCGCATCAAAAAATGATAAAAATTTTTTCAAAACTTTTCTCTCCGATAAAGAGGAGCGCTACGCACTCCCCACTTTCTAATCTATTCGTTATCGTTTGTAGATGAACGAGGAATTATAATTCATCCTTCTTCGTCAAAATCACTATCTAACTCCATCATCACTAATAATTGATAAACTCTTCATCTGCACCAACTTCTTCATCTAAGTCTTCGTCAGCACCTAATTCATCTAAATCTGAACGATATGCATCTAATTCTGTTTCTTCTTCATCATCTACATCATCGTCTCAAGTCGATAACATCATCATCTTCTTCGTCTTCTAGCAAGCCATCTTCATCTTCTGGATCATCATCATTGTAATCGATAAGATCTTCTTCAGTTCCAAAAGGCATTAACTTTTTACGTTTTTACGACGTTTTTCAAGTCTTCATCATCCATTGATGAAAACAATTTTCTTCATCGATTGAATCAATTGGATACCATGAACGTAAGCCCCAACGATTTTTCTCATGAAATGAAGCTTCCATCAATATTTAAATCTGTATAAAAACGAGCCATGCGTGCTTCTAATTGCTCATCAGCTTAACTCCATATATGATTGAACTTCTACTAATAATTGATTAAAGTCCATTACTCTTGTTTTACTTCCAAGATAGCATGTGCTACTTCAACCATTGATAATTCATTTTTGTTGATTCCATCCAGTGCTTTTTAATTCCAAAGGATACAATTTCCTCTTTCCACATATTCCTTAACAGTATAGCACACACAAAAGCCATGATACGCTACTATTGCAATATGTTTTTCTTTAAGAATTTCCATATTTACTGTAAATTCTCCTAAATTTTTCTCCTAATTGAGATAATTGGTATTCAAAGGAAATTTTTCTTCCAATCAGAAGAAACTTCCACATTCTTCGTTTTAATCTCAAATAAAATTTCTTGTCCTTGAGCTAATTGATAACGACCCTTTGTTTTCTTTTTGATGTTGAAATAGTAATTGACTAGCTACTTCGCCTTTACGGGAATAATTGAATTTCTCCATTAGAAACCAATAAATCAACTTTTGTCTGTATTTCTTTTTCTTGATACGACAACGCTAATTGTTCGTTTTCAACTTTCCATTCAATGGATTCAATCTTTGCTTCTAATTCCGTTTGTAAAGGTTTCTCCAGCTTGAATAATTTTTGTATGCACTCGAATCATTTTAATACCTCCATTCATTCTTTTTATGAAAAGAGAGAAGGAGTGAATAAAAAGTCGGAAAATCCTGTTTTCTATTCACCCCTCAGTGATTATTTAACTGAACGTAATATAGAAAATTTTCTTCTTCTACGTTTCAGTTCTCTCAGTTATTAATATTTTTGCTAATTTTTCTTGTAATAATTGGTTTACAACTCCAGGATTTGCTTTTTTCCTTTTGTTTGTTTTCATAATTTGACCCACTAAGAAGCCAACTGCACGATCTTTTACCATTTTTTTGAAGTCTTCATAGACTGATGCGTTATTAGCTAACACATCTTGAATAATTGGTAATAATTGTGATGGATCACTTAATTGAATCATACCATGTTTTTCAACAACTTGACGAGCAGTTCCGCCTTCTTCAGCTAATAATAAGAATACTTTCTTCGCTAATTTAGAGCTGATTGTTCCATCTTCAATTAATTGAATCATTTCTGCTAAACTTTGTGGAGTTAATAATAAATCATGTAATTCTAACTTTTTACTATTTAAGTGAGCAGAAATATCTCCCATTAACCAGTTAGAAGCTAATTTTTGGATCACTACCTGCTGTAACTGTTTCATCAAAGAAATCAGACATTTCTTTTGATAGAGTTAAGACCATTGCATCATATTCTGTAAACCAAATTCACGAACATAACGTTCACGACGAACCGTTGGCATTTCAGGAATCGATTGACGAACTTCTTCTACCCATTCATCTGAAATTTCTAAGTTTGGTAAATCTGGTTCTGGGAAGTAACGGTAGTCACTTGACCCTTCTTTCTACACGCATTAAAAATTGTTTTGACCATTTGATTCATCAAAACGTCTTGTTTCTTGACCGATAACGCCACCGCTACAGTAATACTTGGAGTTTGACGTACTTCTTCAAATGCTAAACCTTTACGTACATTATTAAATGAGTTTAAGTTTTTCAACTCTGTTTTTGTACACGAATTTTTTCTTGGCCATAAGGACGTAAAGAAATATTCGCATCACAACGCATCGATCCTTCTTCCATTTTCACATCAGATACGCCTGTAAACATAATAATTTGGCGTAATGCTTTCTAAATAAGCATAGGCTTCTTCAGGCGAACGCATATCCGCTTCCAGATACAATCTCCAATTAATGGAGTTCCTTGACGGTTTAAGTTCTACATATGAGAATCCATCCGTTCCGTGAGTATTTTTACCAGCATCTTCTTCTAAGTGAACACGCTCGATACGGATACGTTTTGTTTTTCCCTTCTACTTCAATATCAATCCATCCATCATGACCGATTGGGTAATCAAATTGAGAAATTTGATACGCTTTTTGGATTATCAGGGTAGAAATAGTTTTTACGGTCAAATTTTTGTATGTTGTGAAATTTCACAGTTTAATGTTAATGCAGCACGCATTCCAAATTCAATCGGCACGTTTGTTGACAACTGGAAGTACCCCTGGATATCCCCAGTCAATAACGGTTGTATTTGTATTTGGCTCTGCTCCAAAATGAGCTGGTGAAGGAGAGAAGATTTTTGAATCTGTTTTTAACTCTACGTGAACTTCTAGCCCAATAATTGTTTCAAAAATTCATCTTATTTTCCTCCTTATACGTTTGCTTTGTTTTAAGTAATAGTCATTTGCTTGTTCAAATGCAAATGCTGTTGATAAATGGTTTGTTCTTGAAGTAATTCCCTGATTAATTGAATACCAATTGGTAAAACCTTCGCTAGAGAGTCCCCGCAGGTACAGAAATCGTGGAAGTCCTGCTAAGTTTTACAGGAACTGTTAATAAGTCCACCATATACATTTCAATTGGGATCATCATTTCTTTCTCCAATTCCATATGCAGTTGAAGTCGTTACAGGTCCTAAAATTAAATCGTAATTTGTAAAAAGACATTGGCAAAATCTTGTTTAATTAATGTACTGAACTTGCCCTGCTTTCTTGAAGTAAGCATCATAGTAACCAGAACTTAATGAGAATGTTCCTAACATAAGTACGACGTTTTACTTCCATACTGAATCCTTCAGTACGACTCTATGATGTATAAATCTTCTAAAGTTTTTTTGCTTCAGCTGAACGGTGTCCATAACGAATTCCGTCAAAACGTTGTAAGTTAGAAGATGCTTCTGAAGAAGCAATAATATAATATGCAGGAAATACCGTATTTAGAATGAGGTAAGCTCACTTCTTTCTACAGTTGTCTCCTAATGCACGATATTGTTCAGCTGCTTTTTAAGACTGCTTTACGAATTTCATGGATCAATTCCATCCCCTAAATATTCTACTGGTAAAAAGCAATTTTTAATCCTTTAATATTTCCATTAATTTGTTGGTAATAATTTGGAACAGGTACATTCACACTTGTAGAATCACGGTGATCATATCCACTAATGGCTTCTAATACTAATGCATTATCTTTAACCGTACGAGTTAATGGTCCAATTTGGTCTAAAGCTTGATGCAAAGGCAATTAATCCATAACGAGATACACGGCCATAAGTTGGTTTCATCCCAACAATTCCTGTAAAACTTGCTGGTTGACGAATCGAACCACCTGTATCAGAACCTAAAGTGGCTAATACTTCTCCAGCTGCTACAGCTGCTGCAGAACCACCTAAAGCATCCACCAGGAACTTTTTGTTAAATCCCAAGGATTTCTAGTTTTCTTGAAATAAGAATTTTCTGTCGAACCACCCATGGCAAATTCATCCATGTTTAATTTCCCTGACATTAACAGCACCCTGTTTTTCAACAAGTCCATTACATGTGCATCATAAATTGGATTAAAAATCTTCCAACATACGACTTGCAGCTGTTGTGATTAAATCACGAGTTACAATATTATCTTTAATTCCGATTGACAAACCTTGAAGAGAAAGAGCTGAATCCATAACCTTTTCGTCAGCAGCTTTTTGCTTGAGCCATTGTTTCATCTTCATTTAGAGCTAAGAAAGCTCCAACTTTATCATCTACTGCTTGAATTTTTTTCAAATGTTGCACTAGTTAATTCTTGAGAAGTAAATTTCTTTTGAACTAAACCTTCATGCAAGCTTACTAATGTTTGATTTTCTAATAAACTCATGCGTCTTACTCCTCTCCTTCACCCATAATTGCAGGTACTTGGATAAATCCATCCTCGCTTGTTTTTACATTTCTCATTAACAAATCACGATCTGTTCCTTTTACCGGCACATCTTCACGAAAAACATTCTACCAATGAATATCCATGAGTTGTAACTCTACTCCTGTTGTATCCACTTCTTTAATTGTTCTACCATATCGATGATATCACTCATTTGCTCTGTGAAATGTAAAATCTCACTGATCTGCAAATGATATTTCGCCAATTTTGCAACGTGACGTACTTCTGATTCTTCAATTGCCATGACTGTTCCTCACTTTCTACTTTTCTTTCTGTTTATTGTAAAAAGGCACGTACCTTTTATGTCAATCTTTAATCAAAAACATGGTACGTAAACACACCTTGAGCTGTATCTGCATTAAGAATGCTTCCATCCCATTAATCGATGAAATACGAACTTCTACTGGTGTTGCTTTTTGGTAAATATTTATTGGCAACATCCGTTACATGTTGAGCTAAAGCAATAATTTCTGATTCTCCATAAAATTGAGTCATAATATAACAACCATAGGAGCATTTTCTTGATAATAAACTTTGCAGTTACTCCTGATAAATTCAGGGAAGAAGTTTTTGAACTTCTGTTCTAAAAGTTTTCAAAATGCTGATGATTCTCTGTTGGATTCCATCAATTAATGGTAATACTACAATTTTTGATTCATATTTGTCCAATTTGTAATTTCAGTACCTTCTACTGAAGTTGCTTTCTAAAATATAAACCTCCACCAATATCATCTTTTTAGGAGCTTGCTTTAAAAGATTCCAAACACAATCGGCACTGTCTTTTAATGCATCATTTTGACGTAAAACGAGTTAATACTGTATTGGCAATTGATTTTGCTTGCTTCAACATTTCTTCATTAGAAATTTCTTGCTCCGCATCTTTATCCCCCGCAGTATAATAATCCACTGAATTCATCGCAAGACCAATACTAATCCCACCTAGTTCATAATTGTTTTCTGTTTGAATCATGAAATCTTGTTCTAAAAATTTGCGCTAAATAATAAAAGGATTTCTCTTACTTGCATCTGTTTCACCATTATCTTCTGGATTTAATCCATCTGGATTTTTCAGATTTACGAGCGATTCCCATTGATTCGTTGTAGTCGCATCAATCACTTGTCCTTCCCTAAAGAAATATTGATTTGTCGGGAAAACTGCACGTGATAATTCAATTAATCCTGATTCAAAATTTCTAAATTAAATCCCGTATTTAAACTAATGTTGCTCATGAGTCTTACTGACCTGATACTTCCCATCCATAATCAACGCTCGATAGAATTGATTCGAAAGTTGGTTCGTAGTAGGTTGAGCCACTTTTTGCACGTGAAGATTCTGATTCAGCATTTTTTGTGTTGCCTGATTAATATTCGCACACCCCTGCTAGTAACATCATTGTTGCACTAGCTAAAGTGATGATTTTTCTTCATAACTATTCCTTTTCCTTCAATCATTGTTCTAAATTGTTCTTCATCCCATACTAAAAATTCCTAGAGATTCCGCCTTTGTTAACTTTACTTCCTGCTTGAGCTCCAGCAATGACTAAGTCTGTTTTCTTAGAAACAGAACCCCGTCACTTTTCCACCTAAAGGATTCAATCGCTTCTTTTTGCTTCTTGTCTTGTCATCTGCTCAAGCGTTCCAGTTAATACAACTGTTTTTCCAGCTAATAGGAGTCTTCTGAGATAGCCACTTTAGCTTTCCTAAATAACGCATATTAACGCCCGCTTCTTTTTAGTTCTTCTAACTATATCTTGAACGGTTTCTTGGTTAAAATAAGCCAAAACACTATGCGCAATCACTAATCCCCAATCCTTCAATAGCAAACCACTCTTCCACAGTCGCTTTTTGAAGGTTTTTCCATTGTTTCAAAATGCATTGCTAAATCTTTTGCAGCTTTCGATCCGACATTTCGAATACCTAACTCCCCGTTAATAAACGCTCTAATGAATTTTGTTTACTTGTTTCGATTGCTCTGTAAGATTTTTGAGCAGATTTTTCTTTAATTTTATCAAGTGTTAATAATTGCTCCATTGTTAAGTGATATAAATCTGCTACATCTTGAACCAATCCACTTTTCAAATAATTGATGAATAATTCTTGTTCCAACTCCAGACATATTCATCGCATCTCTCGATACAAAATGAGTTAATCCTTCTTTTAAAAAGAGCTGGACATTTTGGATTCATACATCTTAAAAGCAACCTCTTCTTCTAAATGAACGAGTGGATTCGAGCAAGACGGGCATTCTTTAGGAAATTCATACGGTTCTAACCCTTCAGGTCGTTTGTCTAAAAATCACTCGAGTGACTTCAGGAATAATATCTCCTGCTTTATGAATGACAACTGTATTCCAATTCGAATATCTCTTTCGTCATTAAATCGACATTATGTAAGCTAGGCACGTTTCACAGTAGTTCCCGCAAGAAATACCGCATCCATCACGGCTGTTGGGGTCACTACTCCCGTACGCCCCACTGTCCATTCAATATCTCGCACAATTGTCTGTGCTTCTTCAGCAGGAATTTATAAGCAGTGCCCATTTTGGAGCTTTTACAGTGAACCCGATTTCTTCTTGCGCTTTTGAAAGTCATTGACTTTAATCACTATTCCATCAATTTCATAAGGTAAATTATTTCTTTCCACTGTCATTTTTCAATAAATGCCCATACTTTCATCAATCGAATGACAAAGTACGCTTTCTTGATTCGTGACAAATCCTAATGCTTGCATCTTTTCTAGCAATTCCATTTGAGAAGCCACTTCTAAAAGCTTCAACACTAGGACTTTGATATAGAAATACTGCTAAATTTCGACTATGCTCACTTTAGAATCTAATTGTCTTAAACTTCCTGCAGCAGCATTTCTAGGATTGGCAAAATACTTTAACCCTTCTTCTTCCCTTAATTGATTTAATTGTTGGAATGATTTCTTTGGCATATAACATTCCCCTACGAACTTCAATCGACCATGGATGCTCTAATGAAAGAGGAACGGATTTAACTGTTCTAATATTATGTGTAATATCTTCTCCTATTACACCATCTCCCTCTTGTAGCACCTAGAACTAACTGACCGTCTTGATACGTTAGTGCTACAGATAAACCGTCAATTTTCAATTCGCACACATAGTCAATCGTACGATTCGTTAATTTTTTAATTCGATCATCAAATGCTTGTAAATCTTCTTTTGAAAAAGCATTTGATAAACTCAACATAGGATTTTGATGGGTTACTTTTTCAAAAACCTTCTAAAACAACACCTCCAACACGTTGAGTTGGAGAATCTGGAGTAATCAATTGTGGATACTCCGTTTCTAGTCGTACTAGTTCATGATATGTTTTCATCATACTCATGATCCGTAACTGTTGGACGATCTTGAACATAATATTCATGACTCCAACGATTTAATTGTTCTCTTAATTGTTGGACTTTTTGTTCTATTGAAGTATCCATTTACGACTCCTCTATTCTTTCAATTGGGGCAAAACTTGCTAATAATCGTTTAATACCCATTCCTGCAAAAAGCTACATCAATTTCTTGATTCGTACCTTCCCTGTCACTTTTTACAACTGTTCCAACATTCCATTTTTATGCATCACCTTGTCGCCAACTTTCCATACCGCTCCATCATTGGCAGTCACTGTCTGTTTACGTACTGGTTGAATGTTAGAAGGCTGAACTGCTTTTTGGTTGATAAGCAGTTGCCTGAGATTTCGCTCTATATTTGTCAAATAATGAACCAGAAGACGAAGTTTTTCGAAGTAAATGAAGAAGACTCTCTACTTGTATAACTGTAGGATTGCTGTTGTTTTGAATCAAATAAGTCTTCACCAATTTCTAATACAAATCTTGATGGACGATTCGTTTGTGTACGTCCATATAACAATCTGGAGTATGCATTTGTCAAAAATAATTTTTGTTCTGCACGGGTAATTCCTACATATGCTAGACGACGTTCTTCTTCCACATCATCGCCATTCTCCATTATACTTCTTAAACTTGGGAAAATCCCTTCTTCTAAACCGATAATAAATACGACTGGAAACTCTAGGCCCTTTAGCAGCATGAAGCGTCATTAATGTTACCATACGGCCATCTCCATCATCGCTATCTGCATCAGAAACTAAAGATAAATCTGTTAAAAATTGTAATAGTGGAGAATCTTCCGACTCTTCTTCTAAACGATCTTGTTCGAATTGTTTTTGCAACTGAGATAAACTCTTGAATATTTTCAATTTCTCGCATCAGCTTCCATTGTATGCTGTTGTTCTAAAGCAGCAAGATATCCTGTTTTTCTCAATCACTTGTTCTACAAATTCACTGATTGATAGAAATTCTTTGCATTTTTTCTCAAATCTTCAATCATTTCAGCAAATTTTTCTAAAGCTTTCGCTGCTTTCCTGATAAAGGAGAGATTGCTATTTGCGAACTGGCTTCTAATAATGAAAATTGATGCATAGACGCAAAATCATTTAATTTATCTAAAGAAGTTGCTCCTATTCCTCGTTTTGGACTATTGACAATTCTTCTAAAGCTTAAATCATCTTGAGGATTTACAATTAAACGTAAATATGCTAGCAAATCTTTAATTTCAAGTCTTTCGAAGAATCGTTGTCCTCCTACTAAACGGAATGGAATGTTTGATTTTAATAAATTTTTCTTCCATGACACGAGATTGCGCATTTGTACGATATAAAATGGCAAAAATCATCATAATGATAACCATCTCTTAATAAACTTTGAATTTGTGACAATACATAACGTCCTCATCTTGCTCCGATTGAGCACGATAATACGTAATGGGTTGTCCTTCTTCATTTTCAGTCCATAATTTCTTCACTTTACTGATTAAAATTATTTTTCAATCACATGGTTAGCTGCTTGTAAAAATCGTTTTTGGTAGAACGATAATTTTGTTCTAATAAAAACAACTTTTACATTTTGATAATCTTTTTCGAATTCTAAAAATATTACTCATGTCAGCACCACGCCAACCATAAATACTTTGGTCTGCATCCCCAGCAACACAAATATTTTTAAATTTCTTCATACTATCGTTACTAATCGATACTGAGCATGGTTCGTATCTTGATACTCATCCACATGAATATATTGGAATTTTTTGTTGATAATACTGCAATGTTTCAGGATGTTTTTGGAATAATTGTACTGTCAACATAATTAAATCATCAAAGTCCAATGTCATACTTTTTTGCTAGTTCTTTTGATATTCACGGTAACATTTCGCAATGATTTGTTCCACATATCCCGTATATTTTTTGCTAAATTCTTCCACATCTTCTAAATCATTTTTGCTTTGACTAATACGATTTAAAAATCATGCGATAATCATACTTTTCGCTATCAATATCTAATTTCTTTAAAAATTCGCCTATTTAGCCGTTTGTTGTTCACTAGGATCACAGATTGTAAAAAGAACGTTGATAACCTAATAATTCAATATCTCTTCTTAAAATACGACACACATGGAGTGGAACGTAGATACCCACATATCTTCAGCTTGCAGGGCCAACTAATTGGCTTACCTCGCTCTTTCATTTCACGTGCGGCTTTATTCGTAAAGGTAATCGCTAAAATATTCCAAGGATGAACCTCTTCTCTGCTAAAATATACGCCATACGGTGTGTTAACACTCTTTGTTTTTCCCACTACCAGCACCTGCCATAATTAGTAAGGGGCCTTGAGTATGTTGAACCGCCTCTTTTTGACGGTCATTCATTCCTTCTAGTAATTTCTTGAAATACTCACAAAGTCATCCTTTCTTCTCTTGTTACATTCTAATCGTGTAATCCACTTAATTCTAATTCATTCACTAAATCCACACTTGAAGTACCTGTTAATCGAATCACTCCAACTGCTTCTTCTAGATTTTCACCTTCAACTTGGAAATATTCAAATTCCCAATGAGGTTTTATCACTGTTAAAATATGCGATTTTTTCTAACATTTCTTGATAAATCGGAACAATTAACCCTTCTTCTACCAATCCACTTTCTAAAAACACCTAAGCCTGTTGTTAATCGTAAAACAATTTCACTAAATGATTGAGGAATTTGTCGTACACTAAACTGATGTTGAAGAAGTGGTAATCGATCCACTTTTTGACATAAAAATTCCACTTTTTGCCATTACTACTTGAATCGATACTAAAGTAGACCCTGAAATTGAACGCATTATTTTAGATGCAATCGTACGAAGCTCTCCAACCCATTCAGGATTCATTCGTTTAGACGCAATTGAATATTTTAATTTTCCATCTACATACATCTTCCGTAATTGGTAAAATCGTAATATGATCTTCATAATCTCGTAAAATCGTCATACTAAAATGACGTTGACCGGGAACAAATGCTGTTACCATACAAGATTGTTCCTCTACTAGATTTGGAAACACATGATCATCCATATCATGGTCATAAATCATAATTCCTTATGTTTTTATAAAAACGATTCGTCTCTAACACAGCAGGAAATCAATACTGGATAATAAGCTTGGTAATTCTCCAATACTTGTAATCATTCCATAAGGAGCTACATTAATCGCATGTTCTTCTAAAAATAACTTTTCAACCATACGATTTTGAGAAATTTCTGCTAATTCAAACGATTGATAATAACGTGTTTTCCCACTTAAAAGTAATAATAGTATCCATTTTCAATCGCATTTGTTAAAACATAAATCGTGTCCACTTTGTACTGCAAAAATCTGATAATGCTTTTCTGTCAGAATAACGAGCAATCTTCTTTATCTGCTAATAAAACACGTGGTTCATCTTCTTCACGAAAATGATAAATACGATATCCCTAAACGTTTTGCCATTAAAAATAATAGATGAAATTTGGAGAATCTCCACCAATAATTCCAATAATACTTCCTGGTAATAATTGACTCATGTGTTTTCTACTCCTTTACAGATTTTTCATGAAGTTGATCATATTGTGATAAATGATATGTTTCAATGACCGTAATAATTTTTGTGCATAAGTTGGATCAGTAGCATATCCTGCTTTTTGAAGGGCGTGTGCTGCTTCTTTATAATTTTTCGCTTTTTAAAACTGGTTCATATAATTTAGGATTCCAATCCACTCCATATGTCAATAACTTAGCGTGTGCTTCTACAGACTTCTGCCCAACTATTATAAACTCGAAAAGGTGCCATAATGGTAATCCATTGACCATTGATAAATTCACTCGTTTCTAATTGAACACTCGGTTCTGCAGCACCAGCTTTCATCCCATATAAGTTATAATAATCCTTTGATAATCCACTTTCTCCCCAATCAGACTCTAATATAGCTTGAGCTAAACTAATACTCGGTAAAACTTATATAATTGATATGCTTTTTGAGAAGACGGAACAAGGGTTTTGAATAAATTGTTGGTGTGAAATTTCTATAGGGTCTTGTCTTGTTTCTTGGAACTGTAACGTTCCCATAATAATCACACTACAAAGAGCTACGAACACTAAAAATAATTCCTAGTGTTAATCTCTTAGCCCCTAATTTCATATGCGATTTCCATTTGATTGATTTTTCGTCTTCCCACAGCAACACCACTTTCTATACATACCTCTAATTCTATCATAAACCTTAATTTTACGCTTGAATTTTTCCATGTTTTTATAAAATTAATTACATTTTCAATCTGACTTTAATCGATACTCTTACCTCATTGTCGCTTTATACAATTTATGATATGATATTCAAGAATTTTTAAACAGCGAGGTGAAAGTGTGCCTAATCAACAACAAAAGTCCTTTTCACATTGGACTGAGAACTTTAAAAACAGCCGTATCTGCATTTATTTGTATTGTTCTTTTTAAAAGTACTTCATCGTGGTTCTCCAATGTTGGCAGTTTTATCTGCCGTATTTAGTTTAAGAACCGATCATAAACAAACTTGGAAATTTGGAATTTCTCGTTTTATGGAAATATGTCAGGAGGGAGTATTAGCCATTATCCTTCTTCAATCGTATCGATATTTCACGCTTCCAGATTACATTGATTTACTATTAGTTCCTCTGGGAATTATTTTATTAATTTTATTTTGCAATCGATTCAACAAAAACAGCGGTCATCAATTCTTCAGCGACTTTCTTAGTAATTTTTACAATATCGAAGCAGCTGTTAATGTGGAATATGCGATTCAACGGGTATTAGATACATTAATCGGAGTAGTGATTGCGATGCTTGATCAATCGACTATTGCCAAGCCCCTCATTTATCAAGAAAAATAGAGCATTCCAAACGGAATGCTCTTTTTATCAACTAATTTTTCTATAAATTTTCTATTTCGGATAATAATTAATTCCAATCCAGAAAACTCCAAATACAAGCACTAAAAATACCGTTACAATAAATAACGAGCAAAATTGCGACGATTATTATTAGAATTATCAAAACTATAATATAACATCATCACAAAACCCACAATCGGAATTGCTACAAGAAGCCCATACCCAAAAATATTCCCATGCACTTAATGGTCTATATTCAGGTGGTCCATCATAATAATTTTTTATGCATTTTTCTCCTCCATATTGTATCTTAAAAGCTATTATATCTTCTATTAATCAAATTTCAAACAATTTTTATAAACCTTTTAATTTACCTTTATTATCAAACCCTTAATGATGAACAAAAAGGCACCCCATACGGAGTGCCGTCAATAAATAGTCGGACGGAGTCGCACCGCCATCTCCTCTCTATTACTAGAAAGGCGTCTTCCTTTTGAACTACTGCCCTATTTATTACTTTTGATTGTACCATATTTACAACCGATTAGTAAATCACATATTCACGGTTTCTTTTGGAAATATAACTTCGCATCTGCTTTTTGGTGTGATTTTTGATGAGAAAAACTTCTTCTTTCTTATTCAAATCAAATACTCGAAGTGCATTTTGACCTTGATCAAGTCCGACATAAACTAATGTATCTTTGTTTAGTAGCTCTTCTGAAGAATATGCATCACGTTGAAGTGTTCCAATTTTTCTAAAGATAAGTCTGCTGTAGCACGATACACCGTTTCTAACTCTGCTTGACGATCTTTAACCGCAACATATTCCGGACGTTCACCCGCATGGTCTCTCCTGATTTTCTACCACTTACTCTTGGATGAGCCGTTTCTACTGCATAAATTTGAGAACCTGAAATATGAAGCTTGCTGCATTTTTAAGTGAAGTAGTATCCAATTTACGGAATGTATTTGTAAAATAAATCATATTGATAATACTCATCTTCCCTCTGGTTTTTCAGAAGATTTTTGGTCCATCTTTTAAAGGAAGTACATTAAATACAATTGTTTCTGGATTATAAGAATGATTTCCGATTGCTGCATTAATCCATAAACCATCTTTTTCAAGTGTTAATTCTCCCACATCTTTCACAGTACCTTCTTCAAAGGGATACAATAAACTTCAAAGAAATTTTTCTTTCTCTCGATCTACGAAAGGAATGATAACTCCTAATTCTTTTCCTTACGTTGGAAGATTGGCTCTTCTCCCCAGCCAAATGATCCCTCAAAATGAATCGGAATTTGTTTTTCAATGATTCGTTTGTTTTTCATTCGAGTACATCGCATAATTAAATGTAAAGTCTCCAGTATTACTAAAATATGAAGCCCAATGAATATCATAAAAATAGTGAAGAATTGTCTAATTGTAATACATGTCTATGATTGACAAGTAATGAGCGTTCCAAAGAGGATTTTTGCTTAATGTCACTTGTTCTCTCATCTGTCCATTCCAAGTCCCTAATGTTTGAAATAGTTTTTCCACTTTTCCCATCAATAATGGCTGATGTCGAAACATGTTATTTTAATTTTTCCTGCGCCTTCTTTTCCTACTTCAAAAACTGTCCCTTTTTAAATATTGATTGCCTTCTGCTGAAGTTTCTATGGTGTAAGGAGCATCTGACATTGACGTCCAAACCATATTCCCAATTCCTAAAACTAGAAATCCAACAACGATAACCAATAATCCCCCATGCAAATTTAATTGATTTCATATTCTCACCCCCATTAAACACTGACTTTTACGTTCTAATAAATAATAATCAACTAACCAATGAATACCTATAACCAACTGCATACAACATTGTCTATGAAATATTGTTCCGTTTTGAGTAAGAGATAAATGCAGCATCAATTGAGATATAACTTGTTAAAATCCACAGCAAATAACAAAGTAAACGACTAAAGACGCCACCATCAAAAGCCCAACCATACGCTTTCAATCCTTCTTCTAAAATTGCTAATTGGAAGAAGAAAACAATGACAACCATTAAAAAATGCCATACACCATGCATAAGCAGTTCCATTTAACGGTAATAAATATTGTAACATTGAACCAGAATTCAAGAAGTCAGTGTAATGAATATGGTCTGCTAAAACTGGAAATCTCCAAATTAATAGCGCCTTATTCACTCCAAGAATGATAAATTGTGTTATTTGAAGTACTAAAATGTAAGACAAAATCGTTAAAAATTTTTGCAAAATACACTTGCATTCGATTCCCTGGTAGTAAGAATAATCGATTAATAAAATTCCCTTTACTACGAAATTCTTTGACCCAAATATAAACCGAGCAATAATAATAATGATAAAAGCTGCCATCAGATGCTAAAATTCATTTCCAAATCTTGATTGCACTAAATCCGTCACGCTTCTTGTATCTTCGACATTAAGATTTTTTGGATCTATTCTTAAAATACGCATCAGATGAACTAATAGCTTGAATGACAAAGAACACAATCATTAGAAATCCTAACATAAATTTACTTTTTCCCAACTCATACAACCATAAATTTAAAAATCTTTTTCCATGATTGATACACCTCCCTCATCACGTCTCACAATGGATTTACCTTCTTCTTCACGCACTTGTTCTGCGTAAAATTCTTTAATCACTTTTTCCTTCAGTCTAATAAATGGCTTTTATCAACGATATATTCAATATCTTCAATTTCATGCGAGTTAAAATAACTCCCAATTCCTTCTAATAAATCTGAAGTAAAATAATTGTACAATTTGTTCTCTTGAAAAATATCAATTCCAGAAAATGGTTCATCCATTAATACAAAAAGTCAACATCTAGGGATAATCCTAATAACAAGTTAACTTTTAGCAACATTCCCTTTCGATAATTGTTGAATCACTTCATTCCCTTTTGAATTTGAAGAAATGTAATAATTTTTAGCTTTCTCATCATTCCAATTCGGATAAAAGTTCTCATAAAAGCCATTGCTTTCAAAAAAATCGTTTCACCTTTATTGACAACAATCTGATCACAAATATAAGCTAACTTCTTCGAACGATCTCCTTTCGATCGCCTGTCCATCAATACTACTTCCCCTTTTTGGATTGGAATTAACCCCATGATCGTATTCATAATCGTTGTTTTCCCAATCCCATTCACTCGATTAATACGGTAATTTCTCCACGTTCTGCTGTAGAAAGAAATTCCATTTAACACCGCTTTGTTGCCAAATCTCTTATGTAAATGTTTCACTTCTAACATGCTACTCTCCCTCTCTTCTCTTCATCGCTTGTTCCAACTGTTCCATGACTTCCTCATTCGAAACATGTCAATGGATAAATCGAATCTGCAAAAGATTTGTATTGCTTCTTGTAACATTTCTTGCTTTAATTGCCCAATTAAATCGGGATTATCTAGTCACTCGACTCATGACATTATTTCCTGTTGAAATCAACCCCATCTCCTCCATTTCTCGAAATGCCCTTTGAACAGTATTCGGATTCACTTGAAGTTGACTAGCAAATTCTCTCGACTTGGCAATTCTCTTCCTAATTCCCCATTCACCCTGATACAATTTGCTTTTAGCATAAAGTCAATAATCTGTTCATATACCGGCAATCGTTTATCAAATTGGATCACAACATTTCATCCCCTCCTTGTACTATTGTGTTAATGCATTAATACACTTTTGCTTCTTGACTGTATTATACGCTTTGATACACTCATTTTCGTCAATCATTTTTGAAAAACATTTTTAAAAATCCGAAAAATTCTTTTTGCTGGCTGTTTTTGAGATAAATTCGTCGATTGGATAGTGATTTTGACAATAACTTTAGACAGGAAATTCCCATCTAAAGTTTTTCACTAAAGCATTAGCTAATGTATTGACCGTTTTGCCCTAAGTTTCCATGTTTGATTTCTTGAATAATAATGTGAATATGTTCTGTAGGAGCGCCCGTATTTTTCGAAAACAACTTCTGTTACTTCTTTGACAAGTGCTTCTTTTTGTTCACGTGTACGTCCTTCTAACATTTCAATATGAATAAATGGCATGACTATCCCCTCCTTATTGTAAGAATAGTATACGCCTCATACTCGATATTTCTCAATGATCTGTTGCATGGTTTGATTACGAAACAGCACATATAAAATCACAGTATTCAACGGTAAGCTGATGATATTTTTTCAAAAATTCGAAGTCCCATAAAAAGGCTGAAAAAGCTTTTGCGTTATCATATAAATCCAAAGCGAATTCAATCCTAAATTAATTACATCGTAATGATTAATACCGTCACAAAAATACGTGGAAGTGTTAATTCTTTTACGATACGGCAATAGCCATAAATTAATCCACCCTAAAACGGCTGTTAAAAGTAAATCCAGGGAAAAAAAGGTACTCGCTTCCCCTCTTAGGAAATTTCTAAAATATCTACAAAAATCCCACAACAGCTGCTCGATAAGGTCTAAAATCACCCCAGCAAGTGCTGCTCCGATAAATCCGAATCCGATTTGTGCGAGATTCCCCATTTTAATCGATGGAATCATCTCAATAATTAAACGCATGGCAATCATTAATGCGGTTACCGTTAATGTTCTTGTTAATTGTGTTTGTCTTGTTCATATTAGCATCTCCTTTTAACTGTCATAAAGAGTTGCTCCATTTAATAAATGGTCTGTCATTAAATGCAGCAGAATGCGAATACACTACCGCAAAGAGTTCTCTTTTTCGTCCAATCGGCAACATCCCATCCGTTTGGCACTTAACGCAATGTATTCTACTCTGATTTGTAGTGGTTCATCTCTTCGATTGACGAGTAGAACCTTTTCCATGCACTCCTTTCACCACAGCATACCTGGTTTTAGTTGTCGTCAACGAAACTGTCATTCTTCCGTTCCTTTCTATCTTTTTCCCCAAGGAATTGATGAATAAGGCGCTTTCAAGTATAATGAAAGTAACAGATAAGGATGTGAAAAAGTATGAGTAATGAACGTTATTTAGTAATTGAATCGAATATGCGAAGTTTATCCTTCCATTTAGAATCTATTACAAAAATCAAAAATATGATAGCGACTGGCACAGCACGATCCATTCTCATCCATTTATGGAATTATTTTATGTATTAGATGGAAAGGAGAATTTATCTGAGAAATCGACGTTTCCCCGTAAAGGCACAAGATTTCGTTATTATTAATCCACAAGTCGATCAGTACAGAAGTTTCTTCCACCTGAAGAACCTCTCGAATATATTGTATTAGGAATTACAGGACTCTCTTTTTCTCAACTTTTTAATACTGCAAAACAAATGTCGAACAACCTTTTTCATTTTTCAACTTGCGAGACGAACAAAAAGGATATTTAGTGTATTTAAACGCAATGGTAACAGAAGCAACTAATCACTCGATGAGTTATGAATTAGTTTGTCATAATTTATTAGAAATATTGCTCATTAAAATTCTCTCGAAATAAATCGTTTTGAAATTGATGTTAGTCCAATTAATAAAACGACAAAAGATATTAGTCTCATTAAACACTATTTAAAAACACATTATCGAGGAACAAAATCTCCCCTACAGAGGATTTAGCTGATTCTAACACACTTAGCAGAGATTTTATATCTCACAGTTTTAAAAATGAAATGAATCAAAACCCCAATGGAATATTTTGACTGATATCCACATTGAGGAAAAGTAAGTACTCTCTCTACAACGAGTACTCGATGTCACAAATTGCATCCATTGTTGGGTTTTTCAACTCAAAGCATATTTTCAAAACAATTTAAGCAAAAATTGGGTATGACCCATCTCGCATACCGTAAAATCTCAACTAGAATAGAGGTGAAATCAATGATCAGACAAACCCAAACCCGAAGAAAGAAAATAAATCATTCCGCTCATTCAAACCATTATCGAGGATATGTAGAATTACCGATTTTTAAAAAGTAGTATCCTAAACACTCTTCACACCATGCTAGAAAAACCATGCTACACGAAGCTTCCGATATAGTCTAACCACACTTGTTTATATTGAAGAAGGAACCATTGCAGGAGCAATCTTTTGGCTACCATGGACATCTAGAAGAAAAGATCGAGTGACCCATTTTATCAATTGCAAGAAACATACAATATTCCTTCTTCCATTCGTCTCTATGAAGATTCTGAAAACACAAGCCGGAGAATGGTATTGATATTCTCTGTACATAAAAATCACCGAAGAAAAGGGTGGGATGAAAGTGCACGAAAGCTTGAAGAATTAGCAAAAAACAAGGCGCTAGTGTCATTGCTCTAAACTGCGAGGAAATTAATGACAAGCATATCAGCTCTACGAAAAACTAGGGCTATGCTGCTACTAGTACAAAAATCTTAAGTGGACATTCTTATTATCATATGACAAAAACTGGAGTGATTTAGGATGAACAAAACGATTTATCGATTATGAAAGATAACGAATATAAAAATTTATTTCGATATTAAAAGAAAAGAATGAGTCAGTTAAAAGCGGCTATAAAAAGTTAATTATGGATTACTGATTTATATTGGAACTTAGGAAAGGCATGTTGAAAAACAAAAACAATATTCTTGGGGTGATAGTTTTCTAAAAGTATTAAGTACTACGTAGAAGAATTCCCTGATATAAAAAGGATTTTCACCAAAAACCTAAAAACATATTCGATATTGGTTTAACTTTTATAACGATTCTCTAATGGGGTTACAAGCTGTAACCCAAAATATACAGATATTAGAAGAAAAATAAAAAAAGTATTCCATGCGGGACATAACCAAAGAATTATGTATAAAAAGCAAAGATATCCAAGAGGCTTTTATTTTATGTAGATAAGAAAATGGATGGAGCAGAAGCGTTTTAGAACATCAGATTGATGGAATTATATAAAAAGACTTGGAAATGCAGTTATAATTTTTGACAATCGATGTAGCGCTCAATCTGAATTAGACGCAAACAAACTATAAAAGATCCCTATAATTTTGATTTTTTAACCATACGAGATAAGCATGATGAAAGAGAGTTGGAACAAAGCATTAACCAATCAAATAACTTCTCTTTCCTTTTGGAACTTGGTACAGGATTCTCCTACATCGGTAGCAAGTTCATATTAAGGTTGGAGAAAGTGATTTTTATATAGATTTACTTTTCCATCATGTTAAACTGCACGCCTATGTTGTAATAGAATTGAAGACAGAAAAATTTAAGCCAGAATTTGTAGACAACTTAATTTTTATGTAACAGCTGTGAAATAAAAACATAAAGGTCAGATAGCGATAACCAAACTATGAGGTTTACTCATTTGCAGAGACAAAGAGATAACATAGTTGCTGAATATTCACTTGAAAACATCACAGCCAATCGGAATCAGTCAATATGAAATCAGTAAACTACTTAATCAAAATTCAAAAGTAGTTTACCTTCTATTGAGGAGATAGAAGAAACATCTATAAAAGAATTGATTCAAAAATAACTGATGATTAACAAAAACAGAGTGTACCTACTATTATAGTTACCTCTGTTTTAATATTCTTTTTACTGCACAGTTGCTGGACGTAAGTTCACTGTCACGTCCAAATGGCAATACTTCAAATCTTTTACATTTTCAGCTAATAAATAGCTTTGAGAAGCTTGGTAAATTGGAGCTACTACTGCATCATTCATAATAACTTTTTCTGCAGCTTTAGCATTTGATCTCAACGATTTTTCTGGTTGAGTAGCATAAGTCGATTTTCACGGCATCTACTGCTTTATCATATTCTGAGTTAGATGTCTGCAAAGTTAATACCGCCACCTGTAATATATTGCTCTAAGAAGTTCAATGGATCTTGATAATCTGGAGCCCAAGTACCGTAGAAAAATATCAAAGTCAGCTTGCACGTTGTAATTCTAAACGGTTTTTCAATGGAACAGGTTGTAATTTAAATGTTACACCTGTGTAAATTCTTTTTGAATTTGCGCTTGTAAATATTCTCCTACAAGTTTTTGAAGTTCCTGTATCAGAAGTTAATAAAGTAACGGTTGCTTCACTAACCCCTAATTCTCGCTAATTCCCCATTCTTTTGAGCTTCTTGTACATCAAATTTCAAGAAATCCTGATTCATCTACAAAATCTTTTTCCAGTTGCTTCATTTGTTGCAAAACTTTTTGGAATTAATCCTGTTGAAGGAATTGAGCCATCTTTTAAGACATTATTTGTTAATGCTTGTTTGTCATAAGCCATCGCAATCGCTACGACGGAAGTGTTGGTTTGCTGTTGTTGGTTTCCAATGTATTAAAAACTCATATATCCCATTGTTGCTTTTGGTTGCGCATGGAATGTTGATTTGAGATTTATATTGATCCACAAATTGGTCACTAATCGTTGTATATTGGACTTGTTTTGAATCAAATAATTGAACAGAAGTTGCTACTTCTTTGAGATACATTCACTGTCACTTCATTTAAAGCAACATTGCTAGCATCCAGTAATCAGCATTTTTCACTAATTTCCAAGTTAATTCTGAACCTGTCCATCCTTCTAATTTGAATGGTCCATTTACGACTACATTTGAAACATTTGAACCATATTGATCGCCTAATTTTTGAGCCACTGCTTCAGATTGTTGATAGAAAACGTGAGCCCGTTAATAATTTTGGGTAAATATGGAGCTGGATTTTCAAGTGTAATTTCTAATGTTTTATCATCAAGAGCCTTAACTCCTAATTCTTCCACTGGTAATTCTCACTACGAATTTTTCGCATTTTTGAACACATCCGCTGATTGTGCTACATGTCCTTCTTGTGGATTCACTAATTTACGATGCATAATACAAAGTCTTGCGCTTTAACAGATCCATCTGACCATTTTTGCATCACGTAATGTGAAAGTATAGACTAAACCATCTTCACTCACTTTTTAGGTTCTTGCGCAGCTCATTCCTAATTCAACTTTATTGTTTGCAGCTACGATATAATCCTTCAAGAAATTTGATCCATCGATGATCTGAACTTTAGACATCATCATAATCTGCACTCATCTAATGTTGTTAATTCGCCAAAGGTTGTCATTGTTAAGCGATTTGCAGACTTGTCAGAACTTGTGATGATGAATTGTTGCTACAAGCAGCCAAACCTACCGCCACTACTACAACTGGTCGCTAACATTTTTGGTTGTTTTTTCATAACAATTCTCCTTTTTCATTTCATTCCATCGTTTTCACGATAGAGTTATAGTGACAGATTTTATCCGATTCCCCAATTATTCTGCTCAAAATTTTGAAATTTTCTGAAAATAAAAGGCATGTCCTTTAAAGGCAACCCTAATTTTATTATTCGTGATACACACTTTTGGTTTTGTTTAAGAATGCGTAGCTAACCAACAATCACGCCCCCACCGAGTTGTATTACCGATAAACTACTACCCAGTGACGAATTAAGTTGAACCAGTTCATAAATTCTAGAGATGGAGAAACTGCTGAGATTTAACAATTGAGAATGAGCTAAAGTCTATACCACGTGTTCTTCTCCTAAGATAATAAAACATGAAAAATTGCTGAAATAATAATCCACATTTTAGCAGCATCATCTTTAATTAATAAGAACGCTAAGATTGCAACGTTAACAAGATATTCGCTAAAAACAGCTTCTAGAAGAACTTGTCCATTTCCTCTTAATGCTTTCCCTTGTAACAAGACCAACGATGAAGTGTTGTACATCCATTGCATTAAAGCTGAACATATGCAAATGCTGCCCCAATAATCATCGCTCCAATCATGCTTGAAGATTCCGCAGTATAATAAAATTGTTACAGCTGATGAGCGCGAATATTTTTGATAAACTCACTGTTAAAGTTACATCATATGATAGATGTTGCTAATTCAGAATTTAAGAATAATGTATAAACTAATCCCCAGTAGAAAATAAATGCAAAAGATTTACTTAACGCTGGATTTAATCCTGCAATCACTTGTGCTGCTGCCGCCCCTGCTGCTGTACTCATTGTTAGAAAAGCTCCTGCAAACATTGAGACGTAATGCATAACGTGCACTACTTTCGTCAAACAACGCTTCTTTTCTTTGACAAAGCTTTCGCTACTTTTTCTGAAAATTCATAACCTTATGCCATATAGATTATTTCCTCCTTTTAATTACTCTTCCTTTTTAGAATAATGCTGTAAGTATACCACTTTTCACAATGTGAGAAGATAAGATTTTATATTTTTAATTTCTTCACAGAATATAAATGACTTTTACATTCTATCTCGCTTTCGCTATGATGGTATAGGTTTAAAGAACACTCTAGGAGATTTTATGAAAAATTATTAGCTTTAGCTTTGATTAACCGTATCTTTAGGAGCATGTACACAACCAGCAGCCCCTACTAAACAAACATCTCAAGAAACAACAACTACAGTAAAAGCGCTGAACAAACGATTACTGTCAATGTCAAAAAGATGGAGAACCAATTTCAGGAAGCCCATTTACATTAACCTTCAAAGATGGCGATAAATTATTAACCGTTATGAAAAGAACAAATGCAAATCGTTGAAAAAGATGGTTTCGTATCTGCGATTAACGGAATCGAACAAGAACCTGCAAACCAAAAATATTGGTTATTTGATGTCAACGGAGAAATGAGTCAAGTAGGGTGCTAATCAAGTTGACTTAAAAACAAGGCGACGTTATCGATTGGAAATTAGAAGCATTTAAATAATAATGAAATACGTCTATTTTTCCATTAGAAAAAAATCACACTGAGTTTACATACTATCAACACTAGCCTACATTGGTAGACTCCTGACTTTGCCTGGATTCCAAATGTTCAACCGAGTTACGGTGATTCTATTAATCATTACCCTTGAAATGGGATTAATAGAAGGGGTTTTTGACTGCCAGTTTATCGATGATTCTATCTAATATCTTTTTAGGAATGGGACCATGGACCTTGTATCAAATTACTAGGTTTTGCGATTGTCATTCTTGTATTTTTCTTGTTTGAAACCTTTCTGGAGACAAACTTGGAAACACTCTTATTGAAATTAGCCTTTTTACAATCATGGCTGGTTTAACAGGATATTTATACGGATTTGTCATTTCGATTTTTCTTGTATATTTTTATCATATCCTAAATTTTGGGTATATTATTTACAAGGACTACCATTTGATACTACTATGCTTTTTGGAAATATTGGCTTTTTGGATACTCTTGTCGCCACTATTGCCACGTATTATTAAAAAGTATCAAACTAAATTTCAGTAATATAAAAGGAGATTGAATGTCGTTCAATCTCCTTCTTTTGATTTCTATCGGTTGACAACATTGACAACTTCTCTTTTTCGATAGTCTTTATGTCGTCTTTATGTAAATTCATCTGGAACTGGATCTTTGTCCTCCTAAAAATAAATGGATGACATCTCATAATTCTACCAATTCCCATTATTACACCCTTGATAGCGCCATGTTTTTTTCAATTGCTTGAATCGTATACGTTGAACAAGTTGGTCGATAAATACACGATGGTGGAAATAATGGAAATCCATTTTGATATCCTCGAACCAATCCAATCATTATTCTTTTTCACACAAAACACCTCTACCCTTGAATCCATTTTAAAGAGAACTTGTACTCCTTCTGCTGCAATCAATGTATAAACATATAGTGTGACAGGTTTTGCCACTAAACAAATCGCTACAAACTTCTTAAACGTCATCTTTCCTAATCCTGCTACCATACATAAAAATCATCCGAAATCCTGGCAATACTAATGTCCCAAAAAGAAGAAACGTTCGAATTTCTTCCCATCATTTAAATAGCCAATATATTTATCATAAGTTGCTTGAAAACAAATGCTTGAACAACTGTTTCTCCATACCGTCTTTGCTAGCCAAAAATTGATCATAGAGACCAATCATAATGCCAATAAAATTATAAATAAACCCATATAAAGGTCCGAATACAAGATGCCCAACGACACAAGTTAAGCCACCCGGAATAATCGGATAAACCACTTGTACAATTTGAATGAAGATAAAGAATAATACTCCATACATTCCCAATTGCTCGACCAACTGCTGGAACGCTCCTCCAACTTCAAAAATAATGATGTTTAGCAATGATGTATCCTAAATAAATCGTTAGGGAGAATTCCTCCTACTGTCAATACTTGAATAATTTTTCCGATTTAATGCACTAGCATTTGTTTTTATTCATAGTCCCCTCCTGTAACCTTCTTCATCCAGAATCATTTGATAAGACTACTTTAACAAATCAAATATAGAAAAATCCTTGATTTTTCTAACAAAAACAGTGATAACCCTACATTACTGTCACAATGACTCCATCCAAGGTTTATGAATAGAAACATGATTCATTAATTCTTCTTGTCGTTTCAATTGTTCTAATCGAGCTAAACGTCTGTCTTCATAGCCATTACAAATGAATTTCTCTTCTGCAGTTTCCGGTTCAATCGCTGGAACTGCAAAATCCGTTTCCCTTCTCGAGGTAAAGCTACAAATGTCCAAAAACTAGTCGCTGCTAAATAACGTTCACCTGTTAAAACATCTTCCCCTACTACTTTACAAAAGACTTCCATACTTTTCTTTCCAACACCAGAAATATAGGTTTTCCACACAAACAGAATGTCCTAATGGTAATGGTTTTAAATAATTCATCGCATCGACTGAAGCAGTCACTGCTAAACGACGACAATGACGAGACACCGTAATGGATGCACAATCGTCAATAGTACGGGTTAAGTTCCCTCCAAATAATGTTTGATGCATATTCACATCAAATGGAAAAATTCTTCTAGACTGAATCGCACGTGTTTGTGCACATGTTTTGATTGTTGTATTCATCTGACTCTCTAATATTCAATAACGCTATTGTACCATTTCCTTTTCTTTTTCAAAAAGTATGAGCTTTGAGATAATAGTTCCTTCTTTTGATTTCTCACCACTCTACAAAATTAGAATCAATATTATTCGGGACATTATCACTTGGATTTGCGAAGTTTGCAATTCGTTTTGTTTTTGGTATAATGAAGTTACAAAAAGAGCCGAGCAGCAACTCGACTCTAATGTAGACCGTTGAAAAAAGACGGTGGCGGTTATTAGTGTATTAATAACACCGCTAACTCTTTCAAAGTTATGAGCGGTGTTATCTGTCTTCATATCTGTTAATTTGACAATGGTGATACTAATGCAACTGGTAAAGTCGCAAAAGAACACACTAATGTCAATGCTTCATAGACTGACAAATGCAACCTCCTTTCGATGAGATTTTAAACAGATGCTCATAAGCATCACCTACCTTTATAGAGATTGCCACCGCTTTAAAAACTTTCTGCGCTGAGAGTGTGCCCATAAACGAAATAGAAATAACAGTTAAATGAGCAAAAAAATCACATTGTTATAATATTGATTTAGGACATTTTTACTTGTGTTTGATACAAATTCCTCATACAGAGAGCAACTCTCGTTACTCTCTCATACTGAAAACTTCCATTCTTAGTCTAAGCCAATTTCTTGACGAACTACATCTGCAATTCGTGTAACATAATCGTGGCATAACTCATCTGTTGGTGCTTCTACCATGACACGTACTAATGGTTCTGTTCCACTTGGACGAACTAGAACACGACCATTTCCCTGCCATTTCGGCTTCCACTGTGTCGATAATTTCTTTAATCGCTGGAACTTCCATAGCCTTCGTTTTTATCGCTCACTCGAATATTGACTAATTCTTGAGGATAAGTGGGTACTTCACTGGCTAATTCACTTAATTTCTTACCTGTTTGTTTCATAACATTCATTAATTGAATTCCTGATAATAATCCATCGCCTGTTGTATTTAAATCTAAGAATACAATATGTCCTGATTGTTCTCCACCAAAGTTATAACCATTTTTGCGCATTTCTTCAACAACATAGCGATCTCCTACAGCTGTTTGAAGAGCGACCATTCCTTCTTCTTCCACTGCTTTGATGGAGATCCTAAGTTACTCATAACTGTTGAAACAATTGTATCTTGATTCAATTGTCCTACACTGCATAAGTATTTTCCACAGATAAACATAATTTTTATCGCCATCTACGATTTCTCCGTTTTCATCAACCGCAATACAACGGTCTCCATCTCCATCGAAACTTAAGCCTAAATCTGCGCCATTTTTCTTTTTACAAATGCTGCAAAGCTTCTGGATGTGTTGAACCCACTCCATCATTAATATTCCACCATTTGGTTTATTTCCCATTGTGTAAAACTCTGTTTCTAAATCTGCAAATAAACGATTTAATACAGCTGAAGTTGCTCCATTTTGCACCATCTAACGCTACTTTCATATCTGTTAGAGGGCCGTCAATTGTTTGTTGTAAAAACTGACTATATTTCATTGTTCCTTCTAAATAATCATCCACAGTTCCTAATTCATCTGTTGAAGGACGTGGTAATGTATCTTCTGGACTATCTAATAAAGCTTCAATTTCTGCTTCTGTTTCATCAGATAATTTAAAACCATCTGCTCCAAAAATTTAATTCCATTATCTTGTGCTGGATTGTGAGATGCAGAAATCATAACCCCTACCACAGCTCCTTGCACACGTGTTAAATAAGAAACACCTGGTGTTGGAATAACACCTAATTGCATTACTTCAATCCCTACAGATAATAAACCAGCAATTAAAGCATGTCTCTAATAATTGTCACTGAAATACGAGTATCTCTTCCGACTAAAAACACGTGGATGCTTATCTCCACCTGCTTGTTTGTAATAAGACATAGCCACCAAAAACGTCCTAATTTAAACGCTAATTCTGGTGTTAATTCAGCATTCGCTACTCCTCTTACACCATCTGTTCCAAAAATATTTGCCCATGTTCAATCTCCTTAAAAATTCAATCAATTTCTATTGTCTTGTTGTTTTGTGTTGTTTGTGTAGTTTGCGTTGTCTCGCGTAGTTTCTGTTGTTTCTGGTGTTGTAGATGTAACAACTACTTCAACAGAAATATTTTTCTGGATTGATACTATCCACTCCAGTTGGAAGAGTTATCTTCACAACTTGTGTTGTTGTTTTAGTTACTGATTGACATCTACCACTACAGGAATAGCTGTCAATTTATCCATCACTTCTTGAGCTCCTAAAATTGTAACCTCTTTAGCATCAGATTTCAACTGATAGGAATGTGCGTACCCGCACTTCCTGTTGTTGTTAATATAATAGGAACTTTTTGCTATTTGTTGTAATTGGTACTCTTACTTGAACTTGTTCTGGTTCCATCTTTAGTGCCAGAGGTTTTCCTGTTGCATCCAACGCTTGTACGGCAACGGAAGAAGTATAGTCTGCTTTTGTATTTTTCTGGCACTGTCACATTTGCATCAACCTTTTCTACTTGATTGATCGGTGATTCTGGTCCAGAAATCGTAACTCTAGCAGGACTCACTAAAAAGCTTGTCCATTTTATAAGCTCCTGGTAAATTTGCACGATTCACATTTACTGAAACGGGTAATTCAACCGTTGCTTTCTTTTCAATCATAATCTCAACTGTCTCTGGAGAAACAGATCCTTTTTACTCCCTGAAGGCAAACCTGTTACTTGTAAAGTAATCATATGTTTTTCCAGGACCTAATTCATTTTAAATTAGGAGTTTTTCACGATAGGAACCATTTTCCTACAACGGTTAATAATGAACTACTAGATCCTTCTATTCTTAGAGTAACAGCTTCCGGCAATCCAGTAACCGTGTATAATTGGCTATCCATATCAACGTAAATAGGGACATTTCCAATTGTATTTGAAGTTGTCTGAACTGATACTGAAGACGATTGTCTACTTGGACTTGATTCACTTGCGTATACAAATAAAGCCATTGTCAAAATAAAGGATATAAACACTAAAAATGATTTCTTCGTCATCCATTTTACTAATCATTGATACGACCTCCTCTAAAGAAATCGATAATCATCGTTAAAATGGTCGAATCTTTTTGAGAAGTTTCTTTTTGTAATTAAATGTTCATAACACTTCTACAAATTCATCCGAGTTAGCTCACGTAATAATTTTTTTCACGCAATGCCACACTAACTTTACCTGTTTCTTCTGAAATAACAATAATTAAAAGCATCTGTTACTTCACTTAACCCAATAGCTGCACGGTGTCTTGTTCCTAATTCTTTAGGAATAAATTTACTCTCAGATAATGGTAAATAACATGCCGCAGCTTCCACTTCATGACCACGAATAATAACCGCACCATCATGAAGAGGGTATTCGGAATAAAAATTTGTGTCATTAATTGATTTTGAAATTCGTGATTGTAACGCAATTCCTGTATTAATATATTCTTCCAAAAGAATTCGCTTGTTCAATACAAATTAACGCACCGATTCTTCTTTTGCCATATATTGTACAGAAACATTTAACTCTTCAATCATCCTTTTGAGCTTGATTCGTTCCCGAAGCTCTCCTTGAGAAAAAGTTTGAACGACCGATATGTTCTAATCCTCTTCGAATTTCTGGTTGAAAAGACGACAATAGCTCCCACAACTCCCCATTGGATCGCTCAATTCATAATCCAGTCAAGGTAATTAGCCCAAACATATAACTGATGAATTTTACCCCAGCAATAACTGCCAATCCCTTCATCAAATGTACAGCCCTTGTACCTTTTCATGATGAGTAATAGATTATATAATAAGTACCAAACAATCACAATATCGACAATATTACGAATGCTACTCCAAGCACCTAAACTACTCAATTAAATTGCATCACTCTAACCCCTCATTTCTATATCTTCTTTAGTTTATACCTTTTCTAAAAACATTACAACTGCCCCTAGCATGAACTTATTTATATCTTTATTTTTGACAGTAAATTTCTCTGCATGCTACACTACAATCAACTGATTAAAGGAGGATTTATCATGCAAAAAGTTATTTTGACGGTGGAATAGTTAACGTATATTTTAAGTTACATCATTTCATTTTTTTATTACTCTTACCTTTGAGTTGGAACTCCTTGGGCAATTTGCATTTTTATAAATGGAAATTGAACATACCGTTGTTGAAGGCGTCGTCTTGGATTTAATGGCACTGCACTCAATTGTTTAGAAACTGGGTCAAATGGTTTTTCTTATGTATTATCACATTAGGAATCTATGGATTCTGGGTTCATATTAAAAATACTGAGAATGGGAAAGCTGAACATACTTATTTCTTAGATTAAAGTAAAAACCACTCCGTAACGTTAAACGGGTGGTTTTTTGATATGCCACATTCTTTTCTTTTTGCTGAACTCGTTTGAAATATATGCTGTTAAGATTGGTGTTAATATAGCTGTCACGATAACGGAAGCTGTAATTTGAGTTGTAGTGAGTCGCTTCAATTGCTTTAAAAGAAGCATCTACCGCAGAAAGTGCCGCTGGTGTCGCAATAGCACTTGCAGCCGTACTAGAAATCGCAGCACCTGCAACTCCATTTCCTCCAGATAATTTATCTGCAGCAATCGCTACCCTACCCTGAGTGGTGTTGTAATCACACCTAGTAAAAATGCCAGGTAAACCACCTTCAAAATTTGTCCAAAAGTTCATATTTGCCCTAAACAAAAATCCTACGACGATAATAATCGCTGTAATCCCATTTGAGAGAACTTTTCTTCATATAAGGAAAGGCATTTCCTAAAAATAATCCCAATAATTAATGGTAAGATTGTTCCAATTAAGTTCCAAATGGAAATATTTGCCTAGTCCTGCAGTGCTTAACATCGCCATTGTTACCATTGGACCAACACTTAAAGTAGTAAATCCCAACAGCACCAGCATCAATTTCATCACCGTATACTTCTACAATTTCCAGCATACATCGCATTATTCGCTACTGAAATCGCTCCAATTACCGCTACTGCGCTCAATCCTAAGATTATCATTGAAAACTTTTTGCCACTAATAATCCTAGAATAATTGAAACAATAATTTTAGCGATAATAATAGACGCCTACGAACAACAGCCTTCGGCGTATTTTTAAGAAATCGATTTCCACCAATGACAAAATAAGAACGCCCCAACCAATGGACCTGCACCTTTTACAATCGGTGTTGTAAATCCACCAATTTGCAAGATTTGAGGAATAAATGTATTAATAAAACATCCAATAAACATTAATTTACAATATTGGTATCCCCAGGAATTTTAATCTTTTTCATTGCATTCACATACCTTTTTAAAATTTTATCGAGCGGAAGAAAAATCAACCATCTAATGTAATACCGCCATCGCAGTCGCCGATTTCTCCTGTAATAAAAGCTTGCTAAATCACTGGCGAAGAATAAAATCATTTGAGCAATTTCAACAGGTTCTGCGACGTCCTAAAGGAATCCTACTAGTCACTTTTTGACTCTTTTTCTTTATCTTCAGAAAAGTACCGTTGTCATATCTGTTCTTGTAAATGATGGACATACTGCATTACAAGCAATATTATATTCCCACCTTCTTTAGCTTAACTGCTTTTTGTCAAACCATTTCAAGCCTGCTTTTGAAGAAACATCGCTGCAGTTCCTAGAAGACCCTCCCCTAATTTTGCAGCAACGGAAGAAACATTGACAATTCTACCGCCTTTATTTTCCAATAAAGTGAGGAAAATCAATGCTAATCGTTGAGAAACATCCAGAAAGATTAATACGAATTGTTCTTTCCATTCTTCATAAGTTAATTGATCAGAGGTTTCGCACTAATCACTCCTGCACAATTGACTAAAATATCCACTTTACGTTCAGAGAATCTTCTTCATACTTGCAACAATGGATTCATGATTTCCTGAAATCCATGTGATTCACGATGCAGTATGTTCTGCTCAAACTCGGCTACTGTTTTGTAGCAGCAGCTTCATTAATATCTGCAATAACTACAAAACCTCCGCCTTCAACAATTCCTCTTACTACTTCTTTTCCGATCCCATTTGCTCCACCTGTCACGATAGCAACTTTTCTGAAAAATTCACTTAAAAAGATCACTTCCTTTGATTGATTGTTTACATTCTATTCCTATGATCAGTTTGTTATCATTTGTTACTATTTTCACAGTTTTTGCAAAAAGATGTGAAAATCCGTGAAACTAAAAACCTGCTGATTCACCAACGGGTTACGAAAGTATTCAATTAATCTAAATATCTTTCTGGTACTTTTTAGAACGGCACAGATTTTCTCAAATCTTCTTTTAGATAGAACATTACTTTCATAAATGCTCTTACCACTTACTCGTTGAACATCTAATGCAATATGAGCTGCTTTATCAGCAGTTTCAATTAATCCAAAGCAATCTTGATAATCTACACCAGTAGAAAGAACACCATGTTTACTCCAAACAACTAAACGATGAGTTTCCAATTCTTTGGCTGTAGCAGAACCAATTTGTTGAGTTCCTGGTACTTCCCAAGGTAGAACAACAATTCCATCAGGGAAAACTACGATTGATTCAGTTAACACTGACCATAAATCTAATGATAAAGATTCAGTTGTTACATCATTTAATAAGCAGTATGTCACAACATTTGTTGCATGATTATGAATAACTACTCTATGATTTGGATTTTGTTTTAATCTAGCTGCATGAGATAATACATGCATGAAGATTTCACTTATAGGACGTTTTCCTGTAACAAAACCTGCAACTACTTGATAACCTTTATCTATTAATTAGATAGTACCAGTATCCGCATGTGGTTGTAGAATGTAATGTTCTAAAATGACTTCCAGAAGCAGTAATTAAAATATATTCACCTCTCATGTTCTGGAACATCTAAAACTTCCACTTCTTTTCTATTATCAGCATAGTACGTATCACTGCTGTACCAGCTAAGCTGCTTTCAAGATTTTCAGCTTCTTCAACTGTTAAACGATAACTAACATTTCCTCCGTTATATTCGTCCCAGCCTTTATTCCACATATCATATGTCACTTGACATAATCCTTCAATAAACTTTAGGATACCCCATAATTATTCCCTTCTTTAACTATATATTTTTCAGCCGTACCCTGATTTTTGTTTATCCAACATAATAGTAACCGTTTTCTTAACTGCCGTCAACCAGATTTGTTTTATTTTTAATAATTTTGTAGTGTGATTTATCGCAATGGTTTTATTATTATGCAGTTTCTTTATTGGATTAAATATTTCAATTAAACAAATTCTATAAACGATTTTCTAATATTAATTCTACAAAAGAACGGTCCCTATAATGAGATCCATTCCTTTAATTTCTTCAAATTTTTCCCATTCAACCGAATTTCAAATTCATTGATGTCTTCTATTCTATCTATTTTCTGAATCAACCCTTTGAAATTTTTCCTCTTATTTACGATTCTCAGTTCTACGACTTTCTTAAATCTACTTTCATCAAATTCCTTGAATAAATTTTTGCTTATCTAAGTAAATAGCAACAGGTAAAAATTAAGACCGTTAACCAAATGATCTGGAAATGATAGAATAGACAAATAGTATTCTAATACTAAAACAAACAACTTCTTCATTCTATTCGCCTGCTTCTAACGTTTCATTATATTTCTTTCTATCTTTTTAATAACCATACATAAAGAGCCTAACCACACAACTCCTAATACAATAGCGATAACATCTCCCATTAAATCCATTTGCTAAAATATAACGAATATCTGGTCCTTCAAAAGTAGCCCATGAAATTAAACCACTTTGATTTAATGTTTTTGTTTCTTCTGCTAAACAGTCATATATGGGTGAAAGTAAGTTGCTCCATATAAGAATAAAGGAGTAGAAATTAAACCATGAATAATCATTCTTAACACATTACCATTTGTTAATAATAACGCTCCTACAACAAATGATAAATTAATAATACCTGCAAAATGGTAATACAATATTGTTTGGTGAAAACGATAGATCCTACTAAAGGAATGGGATTGTAAAGATAACTGCTACCCATAATTCATTACGTCCACCAGAGTACTGGCCAGTCTAAACCGATATAAACTTCACGATCTTCAAAATTTTTCACGCATAAAGTCAGATGCTGCCTCTGAAATTGGTGATAAAGCTTGAGAGAATAATTTTGATACCATTGAGAATAATGTTAAAAGCTGTTGCAGCTTGGACTGAAAAGAGTTAATACGTATTTAATACCATTTACCAGATGCAGCTCCTAATGCAAATCCAATAATAGCTCCCCATTACTCCATTTTCACCAAATACACCAATTTTTCTTTTTAATGTATCTGCATCAAATTGTTTATTTAAAATAGGAATTTTTCAATAATTCATCAATTGGATGTAAAATTACTGCAATCATACAAATGAAGTGAGGTACTGTAATCCCAGGTACTCCAGTTAAACGTTCTACTTCTGAGTGCAAATACATCTCCAAGTTTTTAGTTCTAATACAATAATAATAGCTGCTGCAATAAATCCTAAGAAAATGTTATTTGTAAAGTACGTTACAATTACTGCTGTAAAAATTTTATTCCAAACATTCCATAAGTCTACATTTTAATGTTTTTGTTTTGTTTAGTAACTAACATATACAAAGTTAATCGCTAATTGTAATGGAAAAACTAAGAAAGCATATATTGCCCAACTAATTGCTGCTGCCAAAGTAGCCAATATCAACCGCTGGTAAACTTAATCCAGTATGAGTTGTTAAATCATTTTGCTGCTGCACCATACTTATCATAATAAAGTTTACAAAATTCCCATACCTGTAAATGCAATACCCTAGAGTTAACGCTGCTGTGAAAAGCTTCTCTGAACTTCATTTTTCATTGCTAATCCAACAATTAACATTAAAAATGGAACAAATACTGCCTGCTCCTAAATCCAAAATATATTGAATAATTACTTGTAAGGTTTCCATATTTTTCCTCTAACTATTTAAGAAATCATATAATTTTTGTAACTCTTGTTTTTGACCCATCCCTGTTAAAAATGCAATTCCGTTAAATACTGGAACTCCATAGTCCTTTTTGCTTTGACGATTGAAATATATCCATCTGCTGATTTTTAAATGCATTTCTAAGGCCTTCATATCTACAGCTTCAATCTCACAAGGTACATTGGCTTCTTTTAATAATCTCTCAACTTTTTGATGCTACTGTTTGAGAAGTGCCACTCCTGATCACATGCAACAATTAATTTTTCATAACTCTTCCTCCATTTCTACTGTTACAAATAATTGATAAACTTCTTCTTCTGATTTTTGCATTTTTGCAATTTTGTAATAAATTCATCTTGTCCAAAAATATTCATTAGTTCAACTAACAAACCTGTTTGATTTTTGGTTCAGAAATTCCTAATACAATTACAAAATTTACAGGAACCTCTTCATCCGATGTCCCCATCTGAATAAAAGTTATAGGTTTTGATAATTTTAACAATGTAAATAAATGGTTTTCACATATTCACTATACAGTATGCGGAATTGCTACTGCTGTTTTTCTAATCTTAATCCTGTTGGAAATTCCTCCTCTCTTTCCATAATTGCAGATGCAAATCCATCTGTTACAAACCCTTTATCAAACAAAGTTTTTAGACAATTTTTGAAACAATTCTTTTTGGTCTTCACCTCCTTCTAAATTAATTAATGTTTTTATTGACTATTTCTGTGATATAATTGTCATTTTTTCACTCCTTATAATATTGATTCAAAGTTAGCTTCTGAAAATAAAAGCCGTTATAAAAACTTTTCATGATCTTCGCTCTCCCATAAATTTTGTATATAAGAAAAACTATCAATCTTAGAATAAATTACCTTTAAAGGCATCTTTATAAGTTCTAAATCCTTCTCTGTAATTGCAATCAACATTACTACTTTAACTAAATTTTGTCCCCAATAGATTGGTTTATCTAATGTCATCATTATTAATTCACTAGTATGCACCTCTTTAGGGATTAGCATGAGAAGTGCTATACCAGTGTAGTACTTGTAATTCCTAAATTTTTCTCTATGACGAATAGTCTTTTTCCAAAATTTATATTTTCTAAAGATTTTTCTCATTAGCCAATCAGAATAATTTTTGACAAACACTTATCTACACTACTTACCTTTTTCTCTAATATATATTGATTTACCAAGTAATTTTTGATTAAATGATTTGTATATTTTTCATCATTTTTGTCAAAAAGTTATATTGTGTTTGCTCCATTGTATTGGCCAAAAATTTTCTTTGGATTTTTAGTAAATCATCTTCTTTCATAATCGTTTCCAACATGGATATATGGAAATGATATATTATCTAATTCCACTGAACTAATAACTAAGTCATTTTCGCTAACATCTAATGAACTTGCTTTAGAATATTCTACTTTATAGATATGTTCGAACTGTCCAGTTATTTTTCTAACTTGATTTAACAACAATTCGGATGTCGCTTCAAACTATGGGGACATATTACATAAATATTCATGGGTTTTTATCTTTTTCTACTGATATTTCCAAATGAATCGTTAAAGAGCCGCTTCATTATCCGTTAATTCTACATTGAAATTATTTTTGAAAACTTTTTCTGATAACCATACAAAGTTATATAAAACTCCATACTGGTATTTAATTTCTTCCATTAGATCGCTTTTTAAATGAATTTTTATTTCGTAATCTCATAATCATTGCAGGAATATGATTAATTAACATTCCTCTTAAATACTCATCTTGCTCAAAATGAATACCTGCTAATTCACCAACTAATGCTATGAAATTCATCCACAGTTTTCTCAATCTGAACATTGGACTCTAAATAAAATTTTTCATAATTTCCAATAGTAATTAAACTTTGACAAGAGATATAATTTCTTTTTCTTCCAACTTCTATTCAGAAACTTCATTTTAACAAATCTCTAGCTAGTAAATATGTTTCAATTATTTTTAGGGTTATTACTATCCAAATCATTTTGTAGTTCTATAAAAGTATCCATTTCTCCAACGAATATCAAAAATTACTAAGTCCATTAATAAATAATGACGATATTCATAGCAAACTGAAAACTTATATTTTTCTAACAACTGATTCATAATTTGTATAATTTGTTGAACTCGATTCTGATTAATACATCCATAATTCGATAATCCTGTTAAATTAAAAATGAATTAATCCATAACAGCTTATTACGAAAAGATTTTCTAATATTGTCTTCCAAAACCATCAATGAAATTTTTCCTTGATGTTTAATCAATTTTGATTCCATTCTTATTGATTTCTTTTTCCAGTTCATGAATTTCTCTTCTTATAGTTGATTCACTCGTGAAATTTTCAATTGAACAATCTAAGATATCAATTTCATTTTTCAGCATAAATGTAGATAATAGTTTACACTCTTCATTTTGCTTATTCGTCTTTAATGAAGTTTGAAAAAGTTTTCTTCAATTGTTCTTTGTATTTTCATCTATTTCAATATAAATCCCCCATACTAGGTTTTTCTTTATTTCTGAAGAAAAAGCTTTTTAAATATTGATTAATTACTGAAATATCATTGTAAATCGTTTTAGTGGAAACCAGATACTGTTGAGCTAAAACCTTTCCCATAACAGGCTCGTTTTCTTGAATTAACCGATTCAATAGATCACCTGTCTATTATTCATTAAAATCACCCTCCAACCATTTCCACACTTCTATTTTAAACCGCTTGCAAATTAATATTAAGTCAACTTTTTTCCAGAACATTGTGGAAGTTTTATTTTTCCCTTTTTAAATTACAATTTTCCATATATAAAAGCGAAATTTATTTCTATTATTTTCCTACTTTGTCCTCTTAAATCAATACCTAGTATAAGAATTTAGTGAAATCAAAAATATAAAAACGACTTTTAACTATTAGAAGAAAATCTAACAGTAAAAGTCGTTAATTCATCTAAATTCTACTCTTCCCCCACACCAGGTCGATATGCAGAACACCCTAATCCCCATAAAGATGACTAGTGTCACACTTAAAAGAATACAACCTGTTCTTGAATTAATCCTGTCATAGAAATCGTTTGTCGTAATCCTGATACCGAATAACTCATCGGAAGCCATGGATTGATCGTTTTGAAGAAATCATTCGTCAATGCAAGAGGATACGTCCCTGCACTTGACGCTAATTGTAATAATAATAAGATAAGTGAGAAGAAGCTCCCACACGAGAATTCCATGTCGTTAGTGCCGTTACTATTGACATAAATGTTACACTCGCTAATAGAATCAATAATAGTGTTTTTCATTTCATGTACAGCTGTTAATCCTATCAAAGTGTACTCCACCATAAACAAGTATTCCTGCTAATACCGCAATAATTCCATTAATTTCTAAACGAGCTTTGAACCATGCCCAACGAGTTTCTGGCTGTCTTCCAGATGGAAGTTTCATAAAAATCATATTCGTTGATAATGCTGCTACAAATAATGCCACAGAAATCATATATGGAACCATCGCAATTCCGTTAACCGCTACTGCATCATCATCTGTTTTTTTGATAATGCCAAAGGATTTGATAAAGTTTTTTCGCATTTGTCTCTTCTGTTGAAGCTAATGCTAATTGTTCATTGCATCCATTAATCCAGTGCCCTAATGTAGTAACTCCTCCATATAAAGTTTCTAAAACCAGATGAAAGAGTATTTCCTCCATCAGCAAGTTTTTCTGAACCCTCTGCAATTTTTTGTGATCCATCTGTTAATTTAGAAGAACCTGAAAGAAGTTGTTCAGATTTTTGATTTAGCTGGTTTGTTCCTGCTTGTAAGGTAGTCATTCAGATACTAATTCTGAAGATTTTTGATTTAATAGGTTACTTCCAGAAGAAATTTTTTCAATACCTGTGACTAGTTCAGGAGCTTTTTGTGCCAATTGTCCAACTCCAGAAGTTAAACGTTGAAGATTTTTCGGGCCAATTGAGAAGAACCTGATGCTAACTGGCTGACACTACCGTTTAAAAGTACTGTTTTTAGAGCTTAAAGCATTGGCTCCTTGTGCAACTTTATCCACTCCACTTGTATAAGCACCTACACCACTTTGAATCGCTTGGCTAGCTGGAACTAGTTGTTGACTTACTGCCGATTGTAGTGTTCCAATTCCTCCTGATAATTGTGTTAATGAAGTAGATGCTAATGGCAATACTTGTCCTGCTGCAGATTGTAATTTAGCGACACTTTCCGCTTGAGATTTTGCATTTCCCAAATTCCCTTTTTAATACTTGAATCGTCGATAAAATTTCTTTTTGCAGATTGCACACTTGATATTTGATTGATTTGATACAGCTGCTGTTAATTCTGCTTGCTGTTCAGCACTTAAGTGCTATACGCATTTGTTGATTGAATGGCTGTTAATGCAGCTTGTTGAGAAGCTTGACTATTTACCATTATACTTTGTGCTGAAGCTGCGATTGTAGATAAAGCATTGGTTACCTCACCCATTAAAGCTGTACTTTCATTTACATTTTGTTGCTTGAATCGCTTGATTTAATTGATCTAATCCCAGCTGCCAATTGAGAAATTTGACTACTTTTTGTGCAGATGCCTCTAATTGACTCGATAATTGTTGAATTCCCTTGGTTCAATTGTTGAACTCCATTTCGCAAAGTATCTGATTGACCTGCCAATTGACTTGCCCCTGAAGATAAAGCTATCCACTCCAGAAGTGTAGCTTGAACTCCACTAGATAATTGATTCAACCCAGAGTCTAGTTTCACCACTCCACCAGCATATGCTTGAACCCCATCATTTAATTGTTGGATTCCAGAGCTAATTCTGGAGTTTTTAGAAGATAATTGATTTAAGCCATTATCTAATTGAGAAACAACTCCTGTATATGTTAGTAATCCATTATGGAATGTCGTTACACCTGCATCAATTTTTCACAGCATCTGTATAAGTTGCTAGTCCATTCATAAGTGCTCTGCTCCATTTGAAAAAGTGACACTTGATTGAGCTAAAGTTTGTAAATTAGTCGCTAATTGTTGGCTTCCATCTTTTTAATTGATTAGACCCATCAGCAGAGTTTGACTTCCTTGCAAGCTTGTTTCCATCCCATCTTTTTAAATTCCCCATTTTTTTCAAATAAAGCTTTTGTATAAGTTTCTGTCACATTTTTGCAACTGTTTGCTTTTAATTGAGCCATCGCTAGAATCACTCATTTTACTAGCAATAAAACTATGACCACTAAGTTTGATAATCAATATTCATTTGTTCTGGATGATTTGTTAAAATCGATGCGGCTTTTTAGGATAAATCACTAGGTAAGGTCACAACCATATAATAGGTCCCATCTTCTAGTCCTTCCATCCCTTCTGCTTCTGTAACAAAATGAAAATCTAACGAATCATTATCCTTCAAATTCGAGACCATATCTTCTCAATATTCATTGACTCCCCATTATAAGTAGCTGGCTGATCTTTATTCACAACTGCTACTGGCAATTCAGATAATTTTTCCATATGGATCCCACATAGAAGATAAAAATATAATATTATATAAAGCTGGAATTAGTGCAATTCCTATCATCACAATAATAAAAGTTGGTTTTTCAAAATACTTTCCATTCTCTAAACATATAACTCCCTCTTTTCTGTACATGATGTCTAATTTTTGATAAAATAGATTATACATCAGTAAAAAAACAGATATCAAGTAATAAAATACATTTTTAGACACAGTGTATAAAAATTGTTTCATAGGAGATATTATGACAGAGAGTAATAAACGACAAAAACAAAACAAGCCATTGAAAATGCCATGGTACAATTACTAGCAGAACAACCTTTCGACCAAATTAGTACTGTAAAAATTAGCAGAAACAGCTGGAATCAGTCGTTCTAGGTTTTTATACGCATTACAAAGATAAATACGATATGATTGATCTCTATCAAAAGTAGACTTTTTCCATACACTAGAATATATATTTGTAAAATATGCCAATCATAAACAACAAGCTCATTTTTAGAAAGTATTTGAATATTTTACAGTCTGAACCTCTTTTAGCAGCCTTATTATCTGAAAATGGCACAAAAGAAATTCAAAAATTTTCTTCGAAATAAATTACTTATTTTACTAAAAACAGATATCTTAAAACGCTCTACAAATCATCCGTTAAATGAAACAGATTTAGAATATTGTGGTGTTTATTTCTCGAATGCATTATTTGGGTGTTTGTCAAATATGGATTGCTCATGGAAAAAGAAAAGCTCCTCAAGAAATTACAGACTTTTTATTCCCCACTAACAAATGCAGTCAGTGAAGTTTTTTCTAAAAATATAAAAAACGCATGAATCGTGACGTACGATTTCATGCGTTTCTTTGATTTTTTAAAATGGAAAATTTTTTATAGTGAAAGTTAATGCGATGAGACTCACAAACAAAAGATTTTTTTCTTTTGCTTTTTCTACTTTTTCAAAAGATTAATCTTCACTAAATACTCTCTAGCAACTTCTTCAGCAGGTCTTCCATTTGCCCCTACTTCAAAAGTTCATTTGACTCATTTCTTCTTCAGAAATTTTTCCAGCTAATTGATTCAAAATCCCTTCTAATTCAGGATGTTTTTTCAACAATTCTTGTTTCATTAAAAGGAGCCCCTTGATACGGTGGGAATAATTGTTTATCATCCTCTAATACTTTTTAATTGGTAACGTGAAATTTCTGCATCTGTTGAATAAGCATCTGTAACTTGAATATCGCTAGATTGAATAGCTTGATAACGTAATGCAGGTTCCATTAGTAGCTACATCCAATTGTAAAGCTATACATACTTTGCAATCCTTTATTTCCATCTTCACGGTCATTAAATTCTAGTGTAAATCCAGCTTTTAATGGGACGGTTCACTTTTTCAAATCAGAAATTTTTGTTAAATTTTTTCAGCTTCTGCTAATTGTTTTGGCTACGGCAACTGCATAAGTATTTTTGATACGCCATTGGTTTTAAAAATACAAAACCATCTTTGTTCTAAAATTCCTTTACGAGCTACTTCATACACTTCTTCGGGTTCATGACTAACTTTTGGCTTTATTTTTCAATAAACTTTCTGTAATCGTTCCTGAAAATTCTGGGTAAATATCAATATCTCCCTTTTTCAATGCTTCATATAAAAAATTCGTTTTTCCAAAGTTTGGTTTCACTTCGACTTTTAATTTTGTTTGATCTTCGATTAATAACTTATACATATTCATCAAAATCTCAGGTTCTGGTCCCTAATTTTTCCTGCGATCACTAGTTTATCTGATGTTTGCATTTTAGCAATTGTTGGTGCATAGAAGCTCCTAATCCAATGATTAAAGACTAAAAAGGCTGACAGAATCGTTTTTAATTTTTGCAGTTTCCATCCATTTTCAATAAGAAAGTTGAAATAAAATTACTAAAATCGCAGCAGAAATAGCTCCAATCAAGATTAAACTTGAATTATTTCGGTCAATTCCTAATAAAATAAAGCTTCCTAATCCTCCAGCACCAATTAATGCAGCTAAAGTCGCTGTTCCAATAATGAATACAGCTGCTGTACGAATTCCCTGACATAATGACAGGCATTGCTATAGCAATTTCAAATTTTTAAGACGCTCGAATTTTTGTCATTCCAAAAAGCAATTCCCTGCTTCGACTAGACTTTCATCAATTCCTTGTAGCCCTGTAATTGTATTTTTGTAAAATTGGGAATAGCGCATATAACACTAAATGTTGTTAAAAGCTGGTAATGTTCCAATCCCCATTAAACGGAATAAATAATCCAATTAACGCTAAAGATGGTAATGTTTGAATAATCCCTGCAATTTGTAATAAAAAAATCCAGAAATCTTTTTCGATGGACTCACTAATACTGCAACAGGGAATCGCAATTACTACTGCTAATAATAACGCTAATAAAGAAAAGTTGAAGGTGTTGCCCCAGAGCTAACATCCATTCACTATTTCTCTCTTGAAATGTTCGAATGAAATTCATTCATGATGTTCTCCCCCTTTAAATAATTCTTTGACAAACTCATTAGCTGGATTTGTTTGAATTTCGTGAGGAGTGTCTACTTGAACAATTTCTCCATCTTTTAATACAGCAATTCTATCTGCTAACTTTATAGCTTCATCTGTATCATGTGTAACAAATAATGCTGTCATCTTTAAATTCTTGATGCAATTGTTTTCGTTAAATCTTGTAATTGTTATTTCGACTAATGGCATCTAATGCCGAAAAAGGTTCATCCATTAATAATATTTTTGAGTCGCAATAATTGCCCGAACAATTCCTACTCGTTGTTGTTCTCCTCCGGATAATTCTTTTTGGATAACGATTCGCATAATCTTCAAAAGAAAGTCCAACTTTTCTCTAATAATCCTTTTGATTTGCTCTTGAATTTGCTCTTTTTCCAACCTTTCATCTCAGGAATTAAGAGCAATATTTTCTGCTACAGTTAAATTTGGAAAAAGCGCAATTTGTTGCAAAACATATCCTGTTTCTAATCGTAATTCTCGTTGATGATGATCTTTAATACGTTTTTGATTCAAGTAAATATTTCCATCTGTTGGGTTCGATTAATTGGTTAATCATTTTTCATCATCGTTGTCTTCCCTGAACCAGATGGTCCCACTAATACCATAAATTCACCGTCTTCAATACTGTAAATTGACATCTTTTTAAGACAGTTTTTCTGCGTAGCGTAATGCTACATTTTTATATTCAATCACTTTTAACTCCCCTCGTAAACACCTAGATTGTCTAACATCAGCTCCTCTAGTTCTCCGTCCTTTAAATTTTTGAAGAATTCGATTTAAATAGTTCTTCTACTTGGACAATTTCTTCTTCACTAAATCCTGCATAGAAGATTTCTCCCTAATTCTCATGGTAACTTTTTCTCCGATTTCTTTTTGAGCCCATTTTCCTAATTCCGTTAAGTTTACATATTTTTTCGTTTATCTTTCGGACAATCTTGCAAACAAACTAAAGCCTTGTTCTTCTAATTTTTAATCATACTTATTAATGTATTATTGCTAGTCCTGTTCTACTAGCTCAAATTCAGTATACAGGTAATATACCCTCTGTATCATTCCACAGTACGGATATAAATTTTTGCTTGTTCACTTCTATAAAAGCATCGGTTCATTTACTTTAATAACTTTTTGATAAACTCTTCCATTTACTAAATCCAATATGGTGAATTAAATATCCCGCCATGCATCTTTCGAAGTCATATCATACACTCCTTTCATATATAGTTCTATATAGAACTATATCCCTTTATCTATTTTGTCAATTACTTCTATATAGAAAATTTTTAAAAAAAAAGAAAAAGAGCGTTCTTACTCGAACACTCCTCCTCGATTGATTAATCTACTTTTTCATTTCCTCAAACATTTCATCATTGACATAACATCCAAGAGCTGGATTTTCTGATGGGTTAATCACTACATCGAAAGCTTTTTGTTACTTGAGATAAAGTCTGAATCATTCCACTCCAGCTTTCATCATAAATTTGTCTCAATCTCTTCCAATCTGTATAGAAGACCATTGCTTCTTTTTCATCTTTTCCCTGGTAAAATCGCAATATTTCATTTTTCTCCAGATTGTAAAGTCTAGTTGTGCATTTGGATCGGCATTTTTCTAATTTAATTGGTGTTAAGAATTTTCTGCTTTTGGTAATTCTAAGCATAAGAAACGATAGTATAATCCGTGCATAATTTTTTGTTCTTCTGTCTGCGGAAATCCTAATTGGCCTAATAACAAGATCCATCTCATCGCATCAGGGTTTGTAACCGGAATATCTTCTTCTGCTACTCCTGTATAATCAGGTGCTGCAATAATTCCTTCTGCTGCAAGAGATGTTTGTTCTGTTACAAGATGGACACCTGTTGCTCCATTTTTGGTAGAAAGTTTCTAAGAAGAAATTCTCAATTCCTTTTCCATCTTCTCCTTTTTTTGAATACGACGTAATTCAAAAATTTCTGTATCTGCAAATCGAGAAGCTAATCTTTCTTCATACGCTACTGGAGCAATGAAGATCATTGGCGAACTACAAATGAATCCCCCTTCTTCTCTTTGTTGTGTTTGAGAGAATAAATAAGGTTCTTCTGTTTTTAGAATACACGGTTACTAATTCATCTGCTTGTAGTAATTTATCTCGTACGGCAATCATTAATTGTTCAATTTTGCCGACATTTGCAGTATGCTCTTCTGGTGATTCTTGCGAAGCATTCATATGACAGTATAGTAAAAATACACGTGCAATTTCTGATAAATCCGCTAAGCTTAAAGGTATCAATATCTCTTTGTGTTAAAACACCTTCTTGACGTCCCAACAAAGACATTTCCCTAATGTATTGACAAATGTTTTATAGATTTCTTCCTTGTTGGCACCTTCTTCATGTAACACAGTTCCTTTTTAATCCCTAAAGGCATTGCATCTTCTAACCAAAGAGCCACTGGTTCATCTGTTACTTCAAACACTTTTTCTCTCTGAGCATTTTTCCATTGCGTAAATCGCAGAAGTTGTAACAGTTCCATTATCATTCCCAAGATTTGTCAACCAAACAAAATCCCCTACTTTTTAATGTTCCTTCCAGATTCCCTGTTACTACTAAATCTAGAGAATCATCGCTAATTTTATAAACATCTTCTACCCCTAATTTGAATGTTGGTTTTGTCTTGAGCTGTTTGCTTCTGTTTCTTGTTTTTAAATAAATCTTTTTAATCCCATTTTCGTTCCTCCGTCGTTAATTCTTTTCTCCAACTAATATCCATAAATGTACCGTAATAGTTTCTAAAGGATGATTTTTACTATAATCTTGATCTTCTTTACTAGCTCCCCAATATAAAGGAGTCATTTGTAATAGAGTGTCCATACATTTCTTTTGTAAGTGTCACTTGATAAGAAACTTCTTTCATCTTCATCGATGGATATTCTTGTTTAAACTCGTTCTACAATATCCCTCATTAGAATAGTGTTGTTTTTCTTCATTACTTTTTATATAATTGTTGTCTTAATTCAATTAAATAATTACTTCAGGAATAATTTTAATTAATTTTCCTCCTGATGCTAAGACACGGTTGAACTCCTTATAATTCGAAGGAGTCAACATATTGATTAAGTCTCCACAAGATTCATCCTCAAAAAGGTAACTGCGCTAAATCTGCCACAATCCATAAAAGCTTTTTGAGCATGATGATTGCTAGCAGCCAAAATGCCTTCCCTAGCAATATCCATTCCTACTAAAGGAATATCTTCTAAAAAAATGACGATAAATAAGCAAGCGGGACTTCCTTCTCCACAGCCAATATCAACAATTAGGTGATTCTCCTGTTTTGAAATCAGTGACAAAACTTCGTCTAACAAAGGATTGAAGAAACCACTTTGCGCTAATTCATAACGATGCGTAAAATAGCTCAGCATCATAATCCTCATTCGCTTTTTGTTTCATCAAATGGAGAGTGCCTTTTTTATTAATATCAAAACGATGACGGTTCAGTACAAACAATACTATACCCATCTAACGCTTCAATAGCTGCATGACAATAGGGACATGCAAAATAAATATTGATGTTTTTGTATAAAGTCTCGACTCCAGTCGATTTTTCTTTTGCATCATCCACTCCTGCTCCATTTATTCTCACTTGTCAGTATACCATAAAATTGATTTTCTGTTTGATTTTCTTTCTCTATAAAATTAACCGTTTTTTATTTTTGACATTTTTCCTGCAATGATACAATAGAATAGAATCGTAATTATGCCGATTTAATTACATGAATGGAGGAAATCATGATGAGTAGCTAAAAATTCCAGTAACCATTGTCAGCGGTTTTTAGGAGCAGGTAAAAACAACGCTCATTAACAAAAGTATTAAAGAAAAACACGGTGAACATATTGCCGTAGTTATTAATGAATTTGGAGAAATTGGTGTTGATCATCAATTCGTATTAGATGTAGAAGAAGAAATTTATCAAATGGATAATGGCTGCTTATGTTGTACTCTTCGTACAGATATTGCAGACATGTTAAAATCTATTTTAATGGTCAAAGAACAAAACGGTATTAAAGTGGACCGTGTATTATTTGAAACAACTGGCTTAGCAGATCCTGCACCAATTGCTCAAACATTTATCAATGTACCATTTTTAAATGAACATTTTATTTTTAGACGCTGTTTTAACAGTTGTTGATTCAAAAATTTCTTATATCAAACCACTCATCAAACTGAACCAGCAAAACAAGTCAGTTTTGCAGACAAAATCTTTATGTCTAAACATAGTTTAGTAGACGACACTATTTATACAAAAGTGATTAACGAAGTTCGTTCTATCAATCCTTTTGCAGAAATTCAAGATTTAGATGCTCGTCCAGTAGAAATGAAAGATATGTTTGGACTTGAATTATTCTATGCTTCTGAAAAGAAAAATTTTTAGAAATGCAGAAAATTCTGAAGAAGAATATTGTGAAGCTTGTGGACACACTCATGCTCATAGCGAACACGATGAATACTGTGAAGAATGTGGACATACTCATGCACATAGGGGAACACGATCATGACCACCATCACGATAAAGAACATCACCATGATCATGATCATCACCATCATGGACATCATCATCACAAACATCACCACCACAGTGGGATTAATTCATTTGTCATTGAAACTGAGAAACCTCTTGTTTTGGCCCATATTAATGAATGGTTGAATGAATTGGTTTATATTTATGGACCTGAATTATATCGTTATAAAAGGGATTTTAAGCGTAGAAGGTTTGGATTATCAAATCATTTTTCCAAGGGGTTCAAATGAGTTTTGATATTTCTCGTGGACGTGATTGGAATGATACAGATCGTAAGTCGACTTTAGTATTTATTGGTAAAACTTACCAGAAGATACATTAAGAAAGTTTCGTTGCTTGTACAAATAAATAATTTCGTAAAATAACTACAATAAAACAGAAAAACATTTCTAGCCGTAGCATGAGTCGCCAGCAGCCTCGCAACTGCGAGTCTCATGGCTAAAACTTGAGCCTTTGGTCTCAAATTTTCCCCTGTAATATAAGCTGAAAGCTTATATTACTTTTCTACGAGAAATGTTTTTATCTGTTTTATGTATTTCTTCAAAGATTCTTCTCACTTTCTTATCAGAGTCTTCATATAATTTTTCAAAATTTCACTCTATACTTTAGTCATTCCCAAATAAGAAATATTATCCTCCCCAAGTTAAATATTTCAAAATCCTTTTTCCACCGACCATTGTGTCGGTGGTTTTTCTAATATTCTTGGAGGATCATCATCATCTCATCCTTTAAAAGAATTTTCCCCAAAGGTTTAAAAGCTTCCATCCTAAAATAGATTGTCGCTAAAAACTTTTTGTACATTGCTAATCGCTGATAACTTTCACGGCTTCCATCTAATTCTTCAAACCTTTTGCTTTTTAATCCACTCACGCAACAATTTTTGAGAAAAGATTTCCAGACTCTATTCCAAAAAAAGATTGCTAATCCTAATCTTCTTTCTTCTTCATCCATAAATGGTCGTTTACTCTTTTGAAAAATATCGCTAATGACTTCTAATACTTCTACTACATATTCTTGGGTACAAGTCGGATGAGAAATAATGGTTCCTAATAAATCTGCTCCATGAGCAAATGCATGTACCCATCCTAACTTTTCATCATATCCCGTTCTGTTTTTCTCTTTTAAATAACGAATGCCATGTTTGGATCCAACTCATTCTCTCTAAGTTGTTAAACAAGAATCATATCCACTTGTTTTATCCCCATCTACTTGTAAAATCATTCCCATGACAAGCGCTGAGAATGAACGATACGCCGTTGCACTACCAAATTTCTTCGATTCTATACTCCAAAGATTTTGTGACATTCACTTTTTTCAATGATCCAGCGTAATTGTTCTTTTGTTATCAGTTGTTCAAAAATAAATTGTCCAAATAAATTAAAGACCAAGTCATCTCAGTTTCTGGATTCGAGTTTCTATATTCTCCCATAACCATTCTAATTCTTCTTGTGTTAATGCTGTATTATTCCCTTGTTTTATTTTTAACTGAGAAATCATTTCTTGTTCTAACATGATATTCACCTCTCTACTAGACATATTGTAACACAAAATAAAAAGGCTAAGCATTTCTGCCTAACCTTCTTTCTACGCTTTTTTATCGCATACTTTTTGGTTTCGATAACACTTCACTTGCGACAATTGCTTTTTCCATTGTAAGTGATGTTTTCAATACTCGGTTTTGTTGTATAATTTGTTGCACTTTTTACAGTTTCAACGACTAAATCGCCTTTTTGAACCCATATGTTGAACTTCTTCTTCCTGTAATTGGATAGCTTCCATTTCTTCTACAAAAACTCGAAGATGTTCTAATAATTCTTCTGGTAAAATTCGGATTATTCAAATATAATCGTTTTTAATTTTTCAGTATGAATTAAAATGGCACTTCTTCTCATTGTATCAATTTCTTCTGAAGAAATAATCGACACTCTTTGGATTAATTCCTTATCAAATACGGATAAAAGAATAGTCCTCTGGTGAAAATTGTCGAAAGACTTGTACTATCTTTAAAAATTGGTGTCTCATTTTTCTCTGTATGAGATAATGTCGCTTTTTGTTTCAGGCATTTCTTCTACAACAACATCTACCACTTTTTGATTTTTTGGATGATGATGTTTAGGCGAAAACTGGTTTTTCTTGAAAAAGAATGATTCAACCAATCGTGCAGTTGGCTAAATCCCTTTTCTTTTACTTTTCATTTTTAAATTAAGATAACTACCAGCAGACATAATCACAAGGATTACTACATACAAGAGAAAAGAGTACAATATTCATGATTCACTCTCAACAGAAGATTTGCTAATCGCTTCTCTCATATCTGTATCCGATTGAATATTTTTCAATTGATAGTAGTCCATGACTCCAAGTTTTTCCATTACGTAGAGCTTCTGCCATCGCTAATGGAATTTGCGATTCAGCTTCTACAACTTTTGCACGCATCCGTTGTACTTCTGCTAACATTTCTTGTTCTTGCGCTACGGCAAGAGAACGACGTTCTTCAGCTTTTAGCTTGTGCAATTTTCTTATCAGCTTCTGCTTGTTCTGCTTGTAATTTTGCTCCGATATTTCTGCCGACATCAACATCTGCGATATCAATGGATAGAATTTCGTATGCTGTGCCTGCATCTAATCCTTTTCTCAAAAATCGTTTGGGAAATAGAATCGGATTTTCTAAAACTAATTTATGGTGAGCTGCTGAACCAACGGTAGTAACAATCCCTTCACCAACACGGGCAATAATAGTTTCTTCACCAGCACCCCAACTAATCGTTCAATATTGGCACGTACCGTTACTTTTGCTTTTGCTGAACTTCAATCCCATCCATCACAGCCCCTGCAATAACCGGAGTTTCAATTACTTTTGGATTTACAGATACTTGAACGGCTTTCAAATACATTTCGACCTGCTAAGTCAATGGCAGCTGCTTGTTCAAATTCTAAGTCAATATTCGCACGTTGTGCTGCGATTAACGCATCAATAACTACATTGACATTCCCACCTGCTAAATAATGGGCTTCTAATTCATTAATATCGATTTTCAACCCCTGCTTTTTGTTGCTTTTAATCATTGGACGCACAATATATTGAGGAGCTACTCGACGTAATCTCATCCCCCTACTAATGTGCCTACTCAATTTTACATCAGAAAAATATGCTGTAATCCATAACCCAATCGGCACAAATCTAAAAATAACATAACTACTGTTAAAATTAGAAATAGTATCACAATGAGTCCAATGACTCCTGTTGGATTATTGAATAAACCTTTTTCTAACATCTTACTCCCTCCTTCTCATTATTGTTCTCCAAAACTTGTACAACGATTTTTACTTCCTTCTACTTTTTACAACTTGTATCATTGTATCTTCTGGAATCACAAATCCCGTACTGACAACATCAACGATTTCTCCGTCTAGTTCAACCTTTCCGCTTGGACGTAATATCGTTAATGTTTTCCCTGTTTTATTGACTAAATCGTCATATACTTTTTGAGGTTGAATAGCCTTTTGATTTTTTAGAGAGAAAGTAATACTAACCCTTCCTTATGAGAAAAATGATTTCCCCTTTTACCAATAAAACTAACAAGACTATTGCCAGCAATAGTGACATTAAAATTAAAACGACTAAATCCATGACAGCCTGGTTTGCCCAGTACATCCCTCCTAATACGAATACTGTCCCTAACACTCCTAAAGCCCCAATTCCCGGAATTAACACTTCAAATCCTAAAAATAGGAAACCCAAATACAAATAGGATAATGACGAAGAAATTCCAGTATGGATGAAGGAAACTGTAGGTTGCAAAACTTATTACTGTTATCACACTACCGAGTAGATTCCATTTGGAGAACAAAGAAATAGAAAACACCAATGACAGCTACTAACAGTAATAGTAAGTCTACATACAAAAGACCACCCCCATTCGTTGTCATCATTATAGCACTTTTCCTTTTTAAATACAACTGAATAATTATTATGAAAATTGTTAAATTTCAAAGCATTAAATCTTCCACCATTTTACGATGAATAATCTTCCATTTGAGCAAATTCTTTTGCTTGTTGCAGCTGTTTTTCGAACAATTTCATGTCAATAAATCTCGCTTGACGAGCAAATTCTCTCTCTCCTACAAAAACAATCGCAACCGGAACTGTTAGTACTTGATACTGACTTGCCACTTCAGGATGTTGCGTTACATTAATGACTTCTAATGCTATTCCTTCTTGTTCTGTAACTTCTTCTACTCGTGGCTGTAATGCATGACAAACCCCACAGTTTCGCTTTCTAAATAGATTACTTTGAATATTTTTTCATAAACTCACCTCTCTTATAGATGTATCATTTTTAGAAAAATTTCTTGTAAAAATGCATTTCTGAATAGAAAATACTTAACAAACCTAGCTTCCATCTGTATAATGAAGAATGTCTTATAGATATTTTTAGAAAAGTGAGTGAGAAAATGGGACGTAAATGGGCTAACATCGTAGAAAAGAAAACTAAACTCGATGCTAACAACAGTAAAATTTATGCAAAAATTCGGAATTGAGATCTATGTAGCAGCAAAACAAGGTGAACCAGATCCACATTCTAACAAAAATTAAAATTCGTAATTGACCGTGCGAAAACATATAATGTACCTCGTCATATTATCGAACGTGCAATTGAAAAAGCTAAAAGGTGGCGGCGATGGCGATTACCAAAATTACGTTATGAAGGATTCGGTCCTAACGGTTCTATGATTATCGTAGACGCACTAACAAATAACGTAAACCGTACTGCTGCAGACGTTCGTGCTGCTTATAGCAAAAACAGCGGAAATATGGGTGCACCAGGTTCTGTAACTTATTTATTCGACCATACAGCAATCTTCGGTATTGCAAACAAAGATGCTGACGAATTATTAGAACAATTAATGGAAGCAGAAGTAGACGTTCGTGACGTTGTTCAAGAAGACGACCAAGCTATCGTTTATGCTGAACCAAACGACTTCAACACTGTTCGTACTGCATTAGAAGGATTAGGAATTTACAGAATTCACAGTATCTGAAATCGAAATGATTCCTCAATCAGAAGTAACATTAACAGGCGATGACTTACGTTTATTTGAACGTATGATTAACGCTTTAGAAGATAATGAAGACGTTCAAAAAGTTTACCACAATGTAAACTTAGAAGACTAATCATTGTTGATTTTTACGAAATATGACAAAAGTCTGTCCTAGGAGAGGTTCTCCTGCGACAGACTTTTTGATTGTTAGAGATTATTTAAAAATTATCTTTATTGTTTTTCTTTTAACGAAAACTCCACCTATTAAACTTAGGAATCCTAACCATGTCGGTAGTATTTCTGCTTGACCTGTTTTTGGTAGTTCAGGATGAGAAACTAATTCAGCATTATGCTGCAAATTCTCTTGTTGAGGTTCTACTAGGTTACTCGTTGAATTCTCCGTTTGTTCAGGTTGTTTCTCTCTATTTTCTTGAGAAATATTTGAACGTGTTTCACCAGAAAGTTCTCTATAGTAATGAGTCGTAATCCCATCCTCTCTGAGTCATTTCATATTGGTATTGTTTTCCATTTTTGGTAATGATTCCTTGTTTTCTGGACCAAATACCCATCTCAGTTGGAACAAGTTCTTCATTTGATCCAATAATAATATGGCGAGTAATCAATAATGCGACTATAGGATGAACTGCTGGATCACCTTTTTCACTGATGATACCTTCTGGTAACGCTGGTTTGCACTTCTGGTTCACCCTTTTCACTCACGACACCTTCTGGTAATTCTGGTTGTACTTCTGGTTCGCCCTTCTCACTTACAATTCCTTCTGGCAATTCTGGTTGTACTTCGGGTTCACCTTTTTCACTAAAGTATTCTACAAAGTCATAAATAACTGTTTTTCATTTTCATCAACTGTACCTATTTCAGGCGCTGAAGTAACACGATGTCCTTTAAGAAATAAGTTTTTTCTATCTTTTTGAAGTAGTGTTCCCACTTTAGGAGCAACAGACGTATATTCATCCCCAATAGAAGCATCTTGTTTTAAGACTTTCCCTTCTGCTATTTCAGTAGTTGTTCCTTCTAACATGTATTTTGCAAATACATTTCCTCCAGTTAGCTAGTTTATAGACATAGGTAATTTCTGTAGTTCCTGATGCGACTTTTCCTGTCTCAGCCGAAGATCCCTGTTTTCAGTCCTACTAGTTTATATTTTTTTACCATTTTTGGTGATGTCTTGTAGTTTTCGTGTTGTTGTGTCATATGAAACATCATAATTTGTTGTCGTTGGTGTTCCAACAACAACTTTTTATCATCCTTATCCAGGTAATATTTTTCTTCTGTAGAAGATACAACTGCATCTTTTTACAACATCCACACTTTCTTTAATCGAGTTCCATCCTCTAATTAGTAATGGACTTTTACATTTCCTTTTATTTCTGTAGTAGACTTCTCTCTTTAGCATAAATGTTTTTGACCTTTTGTTAACTCTTCACTAACATGGTGAGGCGCGAGTTGGTTGGTATAAATTGTAATAGTGAATTTCTGTAATTGATGGCCCTGACACATAAGCGTATTGATCATATTTTGTTGGTGAAGCTACTCTATATGTAACGCCATCTTTTGTATATTCTTTATATAGTTGACCTATTCCATACTGATAGTTACTGTTATCACTATGATATCTAACTCTCTAGAACCTGTTGTATACGCAAGATATTTTTATTTGAATCTTCCGCCTCATTTTCATCGCTTGGATAATTTTCATCCTTGTCTTTTATTCCCCTAATTTATAATCAACATTTACTTCAAATACATTTTTACAAAGTTTGCATCACTAGGTACTCTATTTTACATATTGAATGTTTTTATGAGATTCTTTAAATTTTTGCTACATTTGCTTTTTCTTCTTCATAATTACTAGTATCTTTAAAATTCTTCAATATTTCCCAATAAATTTTCGGCTCTACTTTTATCCCTATCATTATCCCAATTAGTTTTAATTGGTCCTTCTCCAAATTTTTCTTTTAAAATTGAGATATATTTATCAATATCACTGTACTCTTTCAAAAATCACCATTTGTTCTGATATAACCATGGAATGTCTCATCTCAGTATAAATAGGTCTATTTTGTTTATCGACTAGCATGCTCATTTTCATTAATTGTTTTATATATTTCTTCCCAAGTTTCTTCTTTTTGATTAAGACGCTTGTTTTTCAATATCTCGTTCTTTTCTTCCTTCAGCTCTCTTAATTGATAATTTAATAACCCATTCAATCCCTCATATAGTGATTTTTCATTGAAAAAACACCCCAGCTGTATATGCTTCTTGTTCTGTTGCTGTCGATACTGGCTTCTAATTTTAACAACTTCATTTTTTCAACAACTAAGATTGTATCTCCTTCTTTATTCCACCTTCCAGAATTTATATTTTCTTTTCGTGAAAGCTTTGCATTCTCTTCTCCTTTTTTAAAAGTTTCTACAGCCCAAGAGTCATCTGAGGTTGATGTTTTTTGTCGCTAAGACATATTTTCCATACTGATTTTCAGATGTTTCTGAAACTAGCCAAACTCGACTACCTTCTTTAATATTGTTATAGCGAATACTTCCATCTTCATTATGCAAATTTCCAGGATTTGCATGTACTGTAATATCATTGAAAGTTGTTTCCTTAGTAGTCCCCTCATGTTTATCTACTTCTGTATCAATCTTATGATATTTTTCTCCATTCTTTTTCTAAAAACTTTATCAGCTTCTTTGATCTTTACTTAAAAACATCATTATTTAAATTTGCTACATTTCCTTCATAACGTTTTCCAAAAAGTCCACGTATTTTATAGTTCATTGTGCTACTAGAAAGTTTATGATCACCAACAGGAATTTCTACATCAGACTCTTCTTTTAGAACTTCGCCTTCTTTTTGTGACATAGATACTTTTTGTATCCTTAAATGTATCCAAAACCTGATTCTTTTTATATTACTATCCTCACCCTTTTCAAATCTTCCTTAACAGTTTCTTCAATTGTTTATGCTTTTTCTCATACCAGTGTTCATCCCCACGCAGTCGTCCACCACCCTCCGTCCTCTCAAACACTGCATTTTCGGCATTGTATAACTACCTGCACCATTACTCAATGTTTCCATTTTCTACATTATCTTTTGCAGGTGTTACAGCACTTTCTTTTTGCGCATTTGCAGCACCTTCAGCCAATACCGGACTAGCTCCAACAACCATCATCCCTAATAAGACAGATGCGCGCCAATTCCTTTATATTTACGTAATGAATATTTTTGAATTTTTTTCTGAACCCTAATTTTTCATAGAAAATCCTCTTTTTCCTATGCCTCTTTTGTTATATAAAATTTATCTCTGTATCTTATTAATCATATCATTCTACTTTTTTAGTTATCAAACTGCAATATAATTAATTCACAAATATATTTTTTTGTTTTTTAAACAGAATTTTTCCTAAAAAAATACTATTTAAATTAGTTTAATAAATAATTATCATGATTTATTTTATAAATAAATATTTTTGAAACTTCTTCAATTGAGTATCGTCTCACAAAATTAATTGTATTCTTCGTTTCAATTTCATCATTCTTTTTCATATAAGCGCTGAATGATACTACTAATTCTTCAGGTGAATTAAACAGGCAAACATCTGAATTTTTTTAGCAGCATAATATTGATGCACAATTTCTACATTGAGACAATAATGGAATTAGTCCAAAACTCATTGCTTCGACACAAGCATTCGCAAATAATTCTTTTTGAGAAGTAGAGATATACCCATCATGTTTCAATACGGCACTTCATCTACACCAACCAACAATATTTATATTAGTAGGTAAATTCTCATACTTCTCTTTTAATTGATTCAAATCTCCCCATAAGAGAAACTTCAACATTAATACCTTCTTTTTTCCAACATTCTAAACGCTTCAATAATCCATTCTACTCTCTTCACTTGACTCATATTTCCAACATAACAATAAGAACGAGGGTTACTTCTTTTTTATAACTACAGAATCATTTTTGAGAAGCATAAATTGGTGGCATAAACCATGTATGATAGCCTAAATCTTGTAAAAATATCAGATAAAACTTCAGAAGCTACTAAGTATCGTGTTTTTCTTCTTAAATTATGTGCCGGATCTTTTTAATACATTATTATGAATATATTCAAAATATTTTCGATTCGTATTTTCCACAAAACGCCATAACTTCGGTGTCACAACGTTATGTTGATCTCGAATTAAAATATCGTTCTTATCTGTAAGAGTCATTAATACTTGAATCAATAAATCTTCGTACGTCAACCATTCTCCATCTTTATAATATAAATAATTATCCTCCATCATATAAATAGAGTCGGTTCTTCTTTCGGTTTATAATATCTAGCTCTCAAAGCTAACAGAACCATCTCGATTAAACCATTCTAATTCCTCTTTTTATTTTTCTTTAAAAATAATCCCGAAGTAAAATATAATGTTTCTTCTTCTAATTCCATACTTGCTACAAAACCATTTATAACGGTCATTTGCCCAGTTGGATATTTGTCGATAATATCAGAAGGGCGAATACTTAATTCATCATGTCCAATATCTGACTGATAATGAGAGATCGAAATCAATTCATTACGTTGAAATCCTATTTTTCATATCCTGCCTTCCAATCAGGTCGAACTTGAGGATGCGTTAAAATATAGAGATGTCCCCATCCTAAATATTCAGCTATTTTTCTTTCTTGATAATTGAGAGGACTCGAATCCATATTTTTAACATTTTCTTTCCAAAGTCCTGGATGTATCGTAACCATTTTTACCATAAACGATTCCTCGATTCTTTTATTCTAATCTACTTTTTAAATCCACTTATTTATCCCTATATTACCATAAACAAAATGAAATTGATGCCATAAGAAGAGGACTATCAACATATAGCCCTCTAATTCTTGTTCTCTATTTATTTTTCTAATTTTGATAATTTATAGTTATCTCACCTATAATCATTCATCGACAAAAGCTTGCCTTAGAAAGATTAACTATCCACTAAAAATAAAGCCTTTACAAAATTTATTATACATCAATATTTTCTAAAATATAAGTCTGTTTTTCCAGAAATGATAGGTTAGAATAGGAATAAGATAAGGAAAACTAGACACCTAATGTGAGTGGAGATGAGTTAAAAATGAGTAAGTTTTTATTTAGTAATTATTTGTTTTACGGTACTATTTTTCGGCGTAGGAACAGTGCTACTTATATATTATTTCTTACCTGACTTTTTCTTATTATTTGTTCATCTATCAACTATTTGTTTTTATCTAGCATTACTGTATGCTTTTCTTAAAATTCGTGTTCAAAAATTAAACATAAATCTTAAAAACGATAATTGAAGCAACCATAAAAAGTTAAACTTTTTATGGTTGCTTCATCTTTATTTTTCTAATTTTGATAATTTATGATTTCAATCGCAATGCGTTTAGCACAACTGATACGGAACTGAAAACTCATCGCAGCTCCTGCTATCATTGGACTTAATAATGGGCCTCCAAAAGAAATGTAAGACACCCATCGCTACTGGAATTCCAATCACATTATAAATAAATGCCCAGAATAAGTTTTTCCTTAATCGTCATCATTGTTATTTTTGCTTAATTGAATCGTTTTTAGCCACTAATCTTAAATCATCTTGCATCATCACCATATCGGCAGTTTCAATGGCAACATCTACTCCAGAACCAATCGCAATTCCGACTGTTGCTTTGGCAGAGTGCCGGTGCATCATTAATACCATCTCCAACCATGGCTACTTGATAGCCTTCTTCTAATAATTGTTCCACAACACTTGCTTTTTCATTTGGTAATACTTGGCTATATACCGTCTCAATTCCTACTTCATTCGCAATTGCTTTTGGCTGTTTTTCATGATCTCCTGTTACCATTTCGAACTTGAAGTCCCAATGCTTTCATTTGTTGGATTGCTTCTTTACTAGTGGCTTTAATCGTATCCACAACTACAATAATTCCAGCTACTTGTTTTTGAATCACTACGAACATCGCTGTTTGCCCTTTAGAAGCGACTCCATCAATCACAGCATTAAATTCATCTACCGCAATTCCCTTGATTTTTGTAATAATAAATGATTTCCTAATAGCACTTCTTTTTCCATCCACAATTCCTTGAATTCCCATACCAGAAATAGATTGGAATTGTTCAATTGGTAAAACGATCAAATTCTTGTTTTTCAGCTTCTTCTACGATGGCTTTTTCCTAATGGATGTTCGAATGTTTTTCAATCGATGCTGCTATGTTTAGTACTTCTTCTTTTGAATAATCATTGAACACTTGAATATCAACCACTTTAGGTTTTACCATTTGTAATCGTTCCTGTTTTTATCTAGTAATACAACTCCTACATGTCCAGCTTCTTCTAAAGCTGCACTACTTTTAATTAAAATTCCTCTTTTAGCACCGAAACCTGTTTCCTACCATAATGGCAGTTGGAGTGGCTAATCCTAATGCACATGGACAAGCAATGACTAATACAGAAATCATCACAGTTACGACAAATTCAAAAGATTCTCCACCAATCAATCCCCAATATAGACCTGCTAAAGAGATAATCCCATTACGAGTTGGAACAAAAATTCCGGCTACACGGTCTGCAATGGCAGCAATTGGAGCTTTAGATCCTTGCCTTCTTCTACTAAACGAATAATTTGAGATAATGTTGTATCTTTTCCCAACTTGGGTCACTTCAACTTGGAATGAACCGGTTGTATTCAACAGTAACTCCAACTACTTTTGCTTCCTTCTTTTTGAAGACTGGTACACTTTCCCTGGTAATCATGGATTCATCAACAAAGCTTTCTCCAGAAAGAATAACCCCATCCACAGGAATTTTTTCACCTGGTCGAACGAAGACTACTTCTCAATTTGTAATTCCTCTACTGGAACCTCAACTTCTTTTTCCATCACGAATGACTGTCTCTACTTTTTGGAGATAAAGCGACTAATGATTGAATCACTTGAGAGTTCTTCCTTTTGTTAAAGTTTCAAAATATTTTTCCTACAGTAATAAACGCTAAAATGACTGCTGCAGATTCTACATAAAGGTGCATCACATAATGATACTCTCCAGCAAAAATACGAGATCGTACTCCATACACTATATAAAATGGCAGCACTCGTTCCCAATGCAACTAATGAATCCATATTCGGATGCTTTCTAATCAATGCCTTAAATCCATTCACAAAATAACTACGACCCACCCATAAAATAGGAGTTACTAAAATCAATTGCGTTACAGAAAATACAATTGGATGTTCCATCGGCTGTAAGCTTTGTGGAAGAGAAGTCCAATCATTTCACCCATCGCAATATAAAGTAATACAATGGCAAACACACCTGATACCCATGCTCTTACTTTAAGTGATTGTAATTGTTTTTCTTTTTTTATCGCTGTTTTTTCTAACACATCTTCTTCATCATTTATCAATATAGCCTGATATCCAGCTAGAGAAACAGTTTCCATAATTTTTTTGTACATCTGCTTCCTTTGGATTAAATTGCACCATCATTTTTTTCAGTCGCTAAATTCACATTGGCTTCTTTAACGCCTGGAAGATCTCGGACAACTTTTTCAACCGTACTGACTACTAGCACATTGTAATCCTTCTAATGCAAATTCTTCTTTCTTCATGATTAACAACTCCTTCTTACTATTATGCTAATTCAGCTTGATATCCTGCTTTTGATACAGCTTCTATAATTTTTTTGTTCTTCTACTTTATCTTGTAGAAATTCTACAGTCAGCTTTTTTAGCTTCGAAAATCAACACTTGCTTTTTCAACACCTTCAACAGCACTCACTGCATTTTCAACAGCTTTCGCACAACCTGAACATTTTTAATCCTTCTACTTTTAAAGTTCTTTTTATCATTTAAAAACCACCTTTCTTAAGTTTACATTTGTAAAACTTCATAAATTTCATTATACCTCTTATTTTTTAAAAAGTCAACACAAAAAGGAAGACTAAAAGTCTTCCCTAGAAACATTATTCTGCTAATTCAGGGACGAACATCAATTACTCGACCTTCTTTTTTTCCATTGACGGAATTCTGCTGCTGCTGTAAATAAAACGTCTGTTGATGAATTTAAAGGCAGTTTCACAAGAATCTTGTAATACCCCAATAATAAATCCAACCCCAACAACTTGCATCACAATATCATTTGAAATTCGAAATAAACTACATGCAACAGGAATTAATAATAATGATCCTCAGTTACTCCCAGAGCACCACATGCTGCTACTGTTGATAATACACTTAGTACTAACGCTGTTAGAAGTCTACTTGAATTCCCTAAAGTGTGTTAACTGCTGCTAATGATAATACTGTAATCGTAATTGCCGCACCCGCCATATTAATGGTTGCACCCTAAAGGAATCGATACTGAATAGCTATCTTCATCTAATCCTAAATCTCTACATAATTCCATATTTACTGGAATATTTGCTGCTGAACTACAGTGAAGAAAGCTGTAATTCCCTATCTTTTCAAACAACGGAAAACTATTGGATAAGGATTTTCTTTAATCATAAAAGAATACAATAATTGGATTCATCACTAATGCTACAAAGAACATACTTCCAAGTAATACCATAATTAAACTCACCATAATGACGCAAATACTCCTACTCCATTTTCTGAAACAGTTGTATATACTAAGCCCCATAATCCCAAATGGCGCAAAACTAATCACTATTTTAACAACATGACTTGTTGCATCTGCAATTTGTTGTAAAAACATGACTTATGATGCATCTGCTTTACGGAATGCAAAACCAAATACAACTGCCCATGATAAAAATACCAATATAGTTTCCGCTCATTAAAGCATTCACTGGATTATCTACGATTTTTAAAATTAATGTTTGTAATACAGAAGCAATTCCTTCTGGTGCTTTAATTTCTGATACAGATATCTGTTAATGTTAATGTAATTGGGAATACAAAACTAACAATAACTCCCCACTAATGCAGCTGCAAAAAGTTCCCAAATAAATATAAAATCACAATTGATTTCATATTTGTTTCATGTCCTTCTTTATGTTGTGCCAACGCACTTAACACAATAAAGAATACTAATAATGGTGCGATTGCTTTTAACGCACTTACGAAATACTGTTCCGATAGTTCCTACCGCTGCTGCTTGAGGAACGAAAATTCCTAATAAAATACCGATAATCATACCAATGACGATTCGGTTAATCAAACTAATTGATTCCAAAAATTTAATACTTGTTTCATCTCTTTGCACCCTATTCTCTTAATATAGCGACAATCATACACAAACAAACCCTATTTCTGTCAATAAAAATCCACGAATTAGATACATTTGTCCTCTACAGAGAAAACACTTCTTTTTCACTGCTTTTTGAGAAGAAAACTCTTCCATCCCTCTATTTACAAAATGATTTCTTCATCTAATAAAGATTTTCAATCCTGCTGGAAGATGATGAGATTACCAAAGAATGGTTAGATTTTCTTCTTGCAATAAAGACTGCATGATTTCGGTTCCAGTTTGAGCATCTAAATTCGCTGTCACTTCATCTAATAATAACACTTGAGATTTCTGACTAACGCTCTTGCTAGAAATACGTTGTAATTATCCTCTGACAATGTTGAGAAGTATCTCAATCATTGTATCTAAACCTTGAGGTAATTGTTCACGATGGATTTCAACAATACCTTATCTAGTACATTCCCAAATTTTTCTCATCCGATATTTCTTCTTGGAAAACAATGTTCTCACGAATACTTCCTTGGAAAATATGAGGATTTTGTTCACATAAGTAACGGAATCGTATAATTTTTGAATAGGGAATCGTATTTAATTCTTTTTGATATAGAGTTACATTCCCATGATATCCTTCGATTTTTCCTCCTAGAAATATTGAGCAGAGTGGATTTTCCTGTTCCACTTTCTCCCATAATTGCATATTTATGATTTTTGAATAAGGTTTTTACTAAAGGTTTTCAACACGATAGCATCTCCCATAAAGCAAACTGAAGATTTTTCTATATTTGTATAATACTTCTGCATTATCCAGTGTTTCTGCATTCTCCTCTGCTCGTGCTGAGAGGCGTTAATGTATGAATTTTTCAAATAATGGTTTTGGCACTAGTAGACCATCGCTAATTCTTGGCTCATATTTCCAACAGCATTGAAAATAGTTCCCTGCTAAACTTGTTGTTGCCAAAAATAGCCCCTACAGTTACCATTCCTTTTCGTCACTAAATATCCTGTAAATAAAAGATGGAAATTTGACTAAGGACATTCCCAAAAGCCACCTAAAACTGCTACTTTTGCAAAAGATTTACTATAATTTCTTCGAGTAAATCCCAATTGTTCAGAAGCTTGATGAATTTTTTTCTTTAAAATATTTCCATTGTTGAAACACAAAAATCGTATCGTACGCTAATAATACATCAGAAATAATTTGATTAAATCGTCTCATTTTCCTTTGTTTTTATGCACGGTTTTCTTAGATAGTTCTTTAGCATAAACCTTCGGCAATAGAAGTAAAATACCAATTTCAATCATCACAACAACGACTAAACTCCAATGAATACTCCATAACTAATCGTTGAAAATACGATTCCTAAAAATTCCTAGTAAAAGGAAAAAAACTTGGATTGACTGCCATTTCTTGAATTTGATCCATATCACTTGTAAACCAAAGCAATATAATCATGATTCTTCTTTTTGATGAAAATGACCATAAGATGTATTGAAATAGCTTCCTCACTTCATCTCTCCAAATCGTTTGCAATTTTTCTGCTTTACAAAGGAGCGATAACGAAGATCCATATACGTTACTGCTAGAAAAACAGCATATACTGCTACTAGTAATAAAGCTCCCATTCCGAAATTGATGAAAAGTCCAAATCCACCAGAAAATTTAATAGATCTGCATGGATAAAGCTTGTCCATAATTCTAATCCCTTCTAAGCTACAAAAATAATGAAAAATGATTATGAGTCTGTAATTTAACTTTCAGATCATGTCATACTCCCTTTAAAAACGAATGTTTACTTACAGTATACTTTCCCCATAAACACTTTGATCATCCTATAGTTGGATTTATTCTATTTCATCAAAACATACTCTAAATATTCTTCGATATTGAGAAGCCTTCTTCACTTCCTTTAAATTTCTTAAAAATATCAATCATCTTCATACACTATGTTTCCCTTTTATCTACATAACCTTGATAAATATGAAGAATCCCTTGCAAATAGTTGAAACGAATTTTCTCATAATAAAATTCTTCATCTTGTAATAACTCTATTAAATACTTTTCTACTTGAGCTAGCTTCAGATGGATTGATTCAATATCTTCTATATTTAATAAAAATGCGACTAACTATTCGTTTATGCATCGTGTCCTGTTTTTCCTAAACGAGCTTTTCTAAAGATAGAATCTATATATAAATGTGTTTCTTTAGTGGATAAACAAAAAAACAATATTCCCAGATAATTCCCATTCATAATCTCCCACTCTTCTACTTCAAACAAATAGGATTGAATCACTCTTTTTTGTTCCATCTCAAGATTTTTACCTTGTAAATACTGTAGATGAGCTTCACCAAAATTTGATTATGAAGATGTACGTCTATTTCTATCAGACTTGAAACAATTGTTTTTCTTCTGCTTTTAAAATTTTCTAATAAATAAACGTCTTTTTGACTTTTAAAAGTGTCTAATTTTTGTAGGAAATTCCTTTTTGAGAATATTTTGAAGTCACTAATTGTTCCAATTCATCTAAGGAGACATTTAATCGTTCTAACAAATTTAAAAAAATTTCACTCGTTATTTTACTTTCTCCTCTTTCAAACTTCGATAAAAAGTTTTTACTTAAAATACCTTCAGCTAACTCTTTTTGAGTTAAATGCTTTTTCTTTTCTAATTTTTAATAAATTCTCCATGTCCCATAACTTCTCCCCAAGTCATCCTATAAGATTACTTTTTACACAATAATTTAGTTTTTATTATAATCATTTTTAAAAGGAGTAAAAGAATATAGACAGATCATTGAGAATTCAACATCCAAAAACCACGCTCCAAACTTATCTGAAATTATCCAATCTCTAAAATAAAAATCTATCGAGTCTCAGTTACCTGATAGTTTCTTAGTTTAAATCTAAATTTTCTATATTTTGTAGAACATCATTTTCCTACTTTAGTCTTTTCAGCAAGCTGTAATTCTTTAGAGCTTGTTCAATTGTTCTGTTTTTCTACGCCATTTTGAAGATTTTGGCGTAGAAAACTATGAATGAGATTAATCTACGCCATGTAACGTTTTGCGTAGAAAAACAAAACTGGCGAGATTAGCGTCTATAAACACACTACCAATGGACGTGACTGATAGTTATACATATATATTCTTCTGGCTATCTCTTCGTTTCTCTCTCTTGTCTGCAGCCTACTTCTTCTAGGTTAGTAAGTGTACATAATACGATCAAATTCTTCCATTTCTACCAAAGTCGTTTTAATAGAACATACTTTTCTTGACGAACTTCTACTACTTCGTCATCTTCAGGGAAACAGCCTCAATCTTCAAAATAATTTCCCGCCATCGCATCCACTTCATCTGAATCAATAGTTGTTTTGGAACTGTTTGATTGAATTTTTCAATGTCATTCCCGCATCAATTAGAAATTCTTCTCATCAATTTCACGGTAACTCATTTCTTCCACATCATACTCATCTCTCAATTTCACTGACAATTTCTCCGATTAAGTCTTCCAATGTCACGACACCTTCGAGCTCCACCCGTATTCATCTTTAAAAATCGCCATATGTTGACGTGTTTTTCAAATTGACTAATAAATCATCTACGAAAATCGTTGAAGGAACAAATAATGGCTGATGCGCTAAATCCATTAATTGGATTTGATCGAAGCCTTGTTCTTTTGCCGATCTTAAAACGTCTTTAGAGTGTAAAACCCAATGACATTATCTTTATCTTCTTCATAAATTGGGAAACGTGAATAAGAACTACTTAAAATGATTTCTGATATTTTCTGCTAAATCATCTTCCACATCAAGCATTAATGTGTCCGTTCTTGGTACCATCACTCTCAGCTAGTTTTGAATCCAGCGATAAAACACCTTGAAGCATTGTAAATTCTTTCTTTATCAATCGCTCCATCATTGCGACTATTCGTTAAAAGAAAAATTCATTTCACTACGCGTTAATTTTTCTTGTTCATTATTAAATTCAATCGGCGTCATTCTTTTAAAATACCCGTTGAAACGGTTAAAATCCATACAAATGGTTTGAAACTGACAAATAAAACAATTCCCTGCTGTATGTAAGCAATCAGTTCCGCCAATTGCAGAGCTACTTGTTTTGGATATAATTCTCAAACACTAATGTTAAATAAGATAAGATTACAGTCACAATCAAAATTGCTAATGTTTCTGCACCCGGTACATTCTCCAATAATGGTTGAATACGTGAAGCAAAACTTGTTGCTGCAGACGCACTTGAGAAGAATCCTGCTAATGTAATTGCTACTTGAATGGTTGCTAAAAATCCGAATTTTCTAATAAACGCATCACTCGTTGCGCCTTTTATCTCCTTCACTCGCTTTTTGACTCATCTTTCCTTGATTGACCGATACAAAGGCAATCTCCGCTGCTGCAAAAATGCATTTATCGCAGTTAATAGTACAATAATTAAAATCTGGATTCCCAGCGAACTCCCATCAGAATCTGCTGTCATCATTCAGTTATCCCCTTTACTTTGTTAATTTTTTTAAAATATACAAATATCATACTCACTTTTGTAGTGAAAAATGCAAGATATGTCCATTATATGAGATTTTGCCCTCGATTTTTAATAAATTTCTCGTTACTTTTAATCAAAAAGTGGTATTATCAATAATGAAAAACGTGTCTATATTTTACAAAACACGAAAATTGATTTCAAGAAAGGGGCATGTCTATGCTATTAAAAATCACTTGTTATTCCTAAAAAGAGTTTAATCGGTTGTTAAAGAATCTTGTACTCTTGAAGAAGCGATTGTTATTTTAGAAAACTCTGGATATCGTTAGCGTTTCAGTTTTAGATGAAACAGAAACTTTCTTCCGAGGAAATATTTATAAAATGCACATCTATCGTCATAAAGCAAATGGGGGCGATATGAGCTTACTGGTTTACTCATTTAATTAAAAACACTACGAAATTTATCAATATTACGAGTTCGTTCTTCAAAGTGTTCTTTACAATTAAGGAATTACCTTATATTGCTGTATAGATGATTCGCAACGTTTTTATGGTATTTTTAACGATAGTAGTTTTACTAAATATGCTTCAAGAGTCTTGGAGTGTAAACAATGGTTCTTATGTTTTGAAACAATTATTTCTGGTGGTGAAAAAGGGATCATTAGCTCAAATTTCTAAGATTATTAATCAATATGCTTCTATTGCCAATGTAATGACATTAGATACAGAAAAAGATCGTTCGCTTCGTCGTCTGTTAATCACTCTTTCCAGCAGGAGTTTCTAAAACGAAACATTAAACCAAATTGTTACAGCTCTAGAGAAAAAGATTTCTCAATTGCTGAAGTAGAAGATTTTAAACGATTACTAATTAGAACGAAAAATAAAATAAAAACAGAAGAAGTTCTACGCTTAGGTAGCTAGGGACGCTAGTAGCCTCGCTTTGCGAGTCTCTTAGCTGCAAAAATTGAGCCTAAGGTCTCAATTTTTCCCCGTACTATAAGCTCCTTGAGGCTTATAGTACCAAAGCTACAACGCTCCAACTTTTTCTGTTTTTATTTTTGTGTGCCGTTTAGTTACAGGCATCAACTATTAAGAAATACTTCAACAGTTCAATAAAATGGGAATATTACTTATCAACTAGATTAGTAAATTTTTGCACTGATTTACTCATTACATACATATAATCACATTGTATACTAATAATCGTAAAGATGATTATCTCAAAAAGGAGGATAGGATAAAATGGAAGGAATTATCGGAACACTAGAATTTTATGTCTCCTGTACTTGCATTAGGAGTCATTATTATCGGTATCGTTTACTTTATGAAAAAGAAATGATAAAAATAGTAAAAACTATTTCAATTATCAGTAATAACCAACAATCCTCTTAGGTTGTTGGTTTTTATTGTTCTAAAAATATAAGCGACCTTTATTCTAACTTAATTTTGCACGAAATACTCATGAGAAAATTCTGCCTATCTATCATAATAATGGTATAAAAAGAAATGGAGGAAACTATTATGTCACAACTAGAAGTAACAGGATTGAATAAAACTTTTGAGAGGGGAAAATCTAGTCCATGCCCTTTCTAACATCCATCTTTCTGTAAATAAAGGTGAATTTTAGCCATTATGGGATCAAGTGGTAGCGGAAAGACAACTTTGTTAAATTGTATTTCACTATTGATACACCAGATTCAGGCAGTATTATTTTTGAAGACTTCGATATAGTTCAAGCTAAAGAAAGTCAATTAGCAGATTATCGTGCTAAAAATATTTCCTATATCTTCCAAGCTTATAACCTAGTTGAAACCTTAACAGTCTACGAAAATATCATCTTACCCTTGCAAATCCAAGGAAAATCAATAAAACAATATCAACAGAAAAATTGATGATATTATGGAAAAATTAGCTATTCAAAACCTAAAAATAAATTTTCAAATCAATTATCAGGGCAACGACAACGTGTTGCAACAGCTAGTAGCTCTAATCGATGATTCTAAACTCTTAATTGCAGATGAGCTGACAGGAGCTCTAGATTCTGCTAATTCAGAAAATCTTATGTCTCTCCTACAAGAAATTAATGCCTCATTTGGAATTACCATTTTATTGAGTCACGCACGATCCCGCAGCTGCTAAGTATTCATCTAGAATGGTTCTTCTTAGCGACGGACAAATTATTGATGATATTGATCGAAATGGTCTCTCAAATGAGTTGTACCTAGAAGAAATTTACAGACGAACTAGATAGGAGGAAAGAATATGTATCCTAAATTAATTTTTACGCAATGTTTTCGAAACTTGCAGACTTACACTATTTATTTTTAAGCTTAGCTTTAATTTACTAGCCTCTTGTATGCCTTTAATGCTTTACCAAATCATCCCTGTCATGCAAAGCTTATCAGGTGCAAAAGAAATGTTGACGACAATCATAGAGCCAGTATATGGGACTTATTTCATATTTGATACTCGAGTACTGTTGCCTTTCTCATTGTTTACTCTACAAATTTTGTTTTTAGGAAGACGACAAAAGAGCTCAGGTTATATTCAACACTTTGGAATGAAAAATATCAAATTATCGGAACACTCTTCTTTGAAACGATGTTAGTAAATATCTTTGCTTTAGTTCTAGGATTTACTTTTGGGCTAATCTTACTTATGTTACTTACTCACATTGCTTCTAGAGTTTTTATGGCAAATTATTTTTGGAAATCTATTCTTTTTAGATCCCTAAGTCACTCTCTCTGTTGGGCTATTCCTATGTGGTAACTAGTTTAATAGTTGGTTTTAATGGATTTTTGAAATTTAGAAAGAAAACAATTATTAGCTTAATTCAAGAAAACGGTATTGAAAAATCACGAATTATTAAAGAAAATTCTATTCTACAATTGTTGATTTTCATTATTTTCAAGTGTGTGTTATCATCTCTGGTAGTATTTATTTTTCTGATTATCATCACTTATCCATTTTGAAAAACTGGGGAGTTTTATTGAGTATCTATTTTAGTGATCTTTTGTCATTTTATTTTACAACACCTTAAGTAATTTCTTACTTGGAGTTGTTAGAAAGTATCTTCCTTCTATTATAATCAATTAAACTCATTTAAAATCCACAATTTTCCAAACAAGCGGACAGCAATTTCTGTAACGCTAGCAGTACTATCTATGACCTTGACTTTTGGCTCTTAGTTTACTAGTGTTTGGTGGCAGTTCATATACAACCATGAATCATGATTTGAATCGTTATGCCCTTATGATTTTACAAGTCAATTTATATAGAGGTAATGAGGTTTCATTATGGAAACGAGATGTAAAAGATCGATTAAAAAGCGGATGGTTTTGATTTTGATGTCGTAAAAGATGAATATGTTTATTCAACTTTTACGAGGTGATCTGACTTATAAAGATATCATAGATACTAGTCAGTTATGGGAGCACGATAAAGGGTTACCTGATTCAAAAGTCCATATTTTAGGGATTTCAACTTATAATCATCTAAGAAAACTACAAGGCAAAAAAGATATTGACTTAGCTGATGATGGCTATCTAGTAAATGCCAATTACAAAGGAACCATTAAACAAATCCAAGAATTTTTACTACAAAAAGAAAGATTTATCAATTGGCGGTTATTCTTTAAAATTGGCATCATCCCAACCATTAGATACTGTTTATTTTCTTTCTTCAGTAGGGATTAAATGATTCAGGGACTCTTATTGTACCAGATAAAGTTATTAAAGAATTAAACGAAGACTTTACAACTATGTAGTTAAATATAAAGAAAATATTGATAAAAGAAAAATTGAAACATTTTTGAAAGAATGGGTTGATAAGCATTGCTTTACAGTGGATGGTACAGAGTAAATGACTTCCTTATCAAACTAAAGGTGAGATTATCTGAGATTTATATAGGGTTTATGGGAGTCATTGTACTAGCATTGATATTTATTAGTGTTGTATTTATTATTATTTCACTTAGCATTTTATCTCTACAAATCTCAACTAGTGCACTAGACAGCATTAATGATTATCGTATCTTATATCTATTGGGAAATAAGAAAAACAAAATAAGAAAATACTGATTCAGCAAATTATGAGTTACTTCCTTGTTCCCTTGCTACTTGCTGTTCCATTAGCTATTTCTCTAAGTAATTCCTTATTAGGTTACTTTGAAAACTTTGCCAATACAACTATCACAAATTGATGTGACCTATCTAGGAGTAACAGCTCTTCTCTTTCTAATTTACTTAGTTATAACTTATAAAGTAAGTTGGCATATTCTTGATAAAAATTAATATACAAAACTAGAATTCCATTTATTAAGGATTCAAAAACAGTTATAGGAGGTTGATGGAAAAATCCACCAACCCTATTTTAGATATATACTAAATGCTTCCCGTTCATCATTAGTATTTCTAACAAATAATACTGATTAAATTATTCTGGAGAAAAATATCCTAACTGTTCCGCAATATGAATAGCTTCTTGTCTACTGGACACTCCTAATTTTGAAAAGATATTCGCAAGATGATTCGAAACAGTTCGCTTACTCACATAAACCTTTTCACAAATATCATCTATACTTAGACCATTTCGAACTAATTCTAATATCTCTATTTCACGTGAGTTAAGACATCTACCACTACTTCATCTGAAAAAAATCTTTCTACCCTGATAAATTTCTATCAAGTTTTGAATCAATTCCCCTGGGGCAATGCTCTTATCCAAAAATCCACAGGCCCCCATTATCTTAGCACGATACTCATACATGCTATCCTGTTAAGATAACAATTTTAGTAGAAGATCCATTTTTAATAATCGTTTGAGCCAAAGATAGCCCATCCTCCTGATACAAGCTAGTTAAGTTTTGTGTCAATCAGCACAATATCATAGTCATCATAAGGGAAATCCAAGACAGAAGAAAAATCATCTATCAAATCCACTCTTTCAATATCCTCTGATAATTCCAAAATCAGTTTAATACTCTGACTAAACGATTTATGATCATCAATCAGCAAAATTTTCATAACATGAGCTCTTATCAGTCGGTAATTCAATAACAATGCGAAATACACCATTCTTATCTAAAATATTCATCTTCCCACCTAGAACACTTAATTTATATGCCATATTTTTCAATCCATATCCTTGAGAATTTTCTTTAGTAGAATTAGAGTTATTTTCAGAAATTATAGAAATGATATCTTGTTTCATCTCTGTTTTTAAAGATCTCTCCTTCTTGTGAATATTTAACCGCATTAGTAATTAACTCCTCAACAAAACGGTAAAACAATTTTATCATGAGGATATTAAAGAAATTTAGGCGGATTTACACTACTGAATTTTTCTTTCTTATATCTTTTCTCTATTCTGTCAATAGAGTGCCTGATATTTTGTCAGAGGTTCATCTACCTTACTCATAGGCTGGTAATAATCCATTCGTTCTCTAATTCGTTGTACTAGTTCTTCAGTAACAAGATTTATTTGATTTCCAAACATCTCATTTTGACTATAGGCGTTGAAATTCTTAATAGCCATCACACTTTGTAAAATTTCATTATGAAGAAATTCTGAAAATTGCTGTTCTACAACTTCATTAGAAAGAAGATGATTAACCATTCTATTTTCGCTTCAAAAATAGAATTTCAGGATATTCTTTCGCATTTCTCATATCCGATGCACGAAACAATCGAATACATTCTTCTGCAACAATTGCCATGATAAGCTAGAACTATATTTAAAAATTAAAAACTCACATTCAACTCTAGTTGAAAACCCGATAAACGAAAGCATAACAATCCTCCCACTACAAGCGAGTAAAGGCTTTTTAAATATGATAATTTCAATTCATCAATTTTCTTTTTAGTGATGTAAAAGTGTTTAAAATGTAAAAAGTCAGTATAGATAATACCTCAATATACCACACTAAATTTAGAACACTTTGACCCTCTAGTATTAACATATGTACAAAGTAGGAAACAGGTAACACTACCGAGAGAATCACGATTTTCTCCTTTGAGAAGCTGTTACATTTCTCACTCTCGATACAAAAGCAATAAAAGCAAAGGAACAGCTGTAAGAAAAAGTAGTGAATATCGATAGGAATAAAAATATCAGAGTAAATCCATAAGAAAAAATTGTAATGATAGTTAAGGCTAGTGAAACATTCACCAATTCTTCCCAATCCTCTCACCTAGTAAAATAATCGAAAGACTATAAACCAATAAAATAAATTAATTGGATTCAGTATATCAAAAATGGAGAGTATTATTTGTTTCTTGTTGAAAGATTGCTTCAGCTAACTGAGAGATAACAAAGTATTATCCATAATTTTAGTTCACTATATCGAAATTTGATAAAGTTACAAACATAACTGAAAATAATCAATAAAACCACTAATATTAACGAAAGTTTTTGCGTGTAAGTACTAGAATAATCATTAGGAACTTTATAATATATATATACCATCAATCCTAAGTGATTCAAGCAACGTTAATCGCCACAACCACAGAGACTTCAAAAGCCTCTAACATATCAATCTTTTTCAACATATGGTTCCACTAATATTCCTAGCACCGCTAAAATCAAAACGATATACACGGCAAATACTCAAACATCAGCAACTTTGCGGACTGAACCGTACAAATGCAGGCGCCACAGATTCAATAATCACACGATGCAATACTGTGCCCAACAACAGTCCAACACCAATTCCGACCAAAGAAGAACCATCGTTTCACGATAAACCACTATAAAGTCACCTCTCAGATTCAAAAGCCTGTACACTTAATCGTTGATTAATTTCGCAGATCCGTTCAGCCACATTAATCGTTGTTTTAAATTGTATAAAATAACGATAGCTAACAGAACCAACACAATCGTTAATAAAATCATCACTCGACTCAATGAACCGACAATCGTTTCGATCCGATGAATCATAAAGTATTTTGAACAACTGCCTTTTACCCCATCTTGAGCTAACTTCACTGAGACGAGACATCTTGCATTTTCACTATCCGCATCTCTTTAAAACTACAAAGCTTTGCATTTTTGTTGGAGTTTCTTGAGAACCAGTGTTTCATAAACCAGTTGGCGACATAATCCTTAGTGCCTGCATACATTTCCAATAATGCCTGACCCCAGCCATCTCATTCGTCGCACCGTCTCTGGTGGTAAACAGACCGTTTCACACAGCCGCCAGACATTCAATAACTGAGCTAATCGATAAGAGGAACTCCCTCATCACGCAAGAGGATTTCTGTCAAAAGCTTTGTTTCGCTTTATCAACACAACTGTAAATAACGACTTAACTCTGCCTCTTCTCCTACCTAATATAGTGGGATCGTTCTCATGTGCTCCAACAATTTTAGTAGCAATCGTTTCACTATGTACATCTACTATAATGCTCGATACTTTTGTTGCTAATAATTTGGTTCAAAGGCTTCTTGTTCTTTTCCGTCATCACCGCTGCTGACAACAATGGCATCATGCGTAGCCGTTTCCCCGATTGGCGATGAGAAATGCCACGATAAAAGAAGATAAAATTCCTCTTCCGGCAAATGTACGACCAGCTGAACCAGCTACCCCAAACTCTCGTCGTCAACTTGTTCTCTCTGTTTACTAACGGAAAATATTCCATCTAGTACTTTCTGAGTAAAGACTGAAATTCTTCCAAATAAAGCGGTATGTCCTCCAACCAAATTTTAGAAACCTACACTGGGAGCTTTTGGTAACCAGTACACTTGAACTTTCTTTTTAATCTCTATAAAGCAATCCTGCTGGGTGGAATCACACTACAACCAATCGAGACGCGGTATGGCATACTAAACTGATCAGTAGTAAATACCAGACAATAGAGGAAGGATAGTTTCTTTTAATAAAGTGACTCTAATATACTTGGTAAAAAGTGAGTCTAATCCAATCCCTATTACCGTTTCAATCATTTCCCGCATCTAAAGCCATAAAAAGCAAATTTTTCCTTCATCAGTGTGCTACTTAGCCTAGCACTTTTTAAAATGCGGCATTCGTTCGTTTCTTCACACGACAAAACGGTCATCGTTGTCACTGTCCTGAGGCTGCGACAGCATATAATACAGCGAGAATAAATTCGCTGCAGCAATAATCCCCTGCAGTGAAGTAGACTTCATATTTAATAACGTCACTGCCTAGCATAGTCAAGGCGAGTATAAACAGAATAACGAGGTTTTGTTTATTGGTTTAGAAGCTTTGACTTTTGCCATCTTCTAAATCCGTCTTAAGCTTGACCACTCTTTGACTTATTTTCTTTTTCATCTGTATATTGGTTTGTTTTCTTCAGTTTCTTGTTTTGCTTTCCTTCCTTCGCTCACCAACCCAGAAATGTGCTCCTGTCCTTCTGTACTAAAGCTCTTTTGCCCAGCATCTGCGCCTTTTGTTTATAGGCTGAAAGGATTGCTGAGCGCTTCTTGAGTATTATTTTCCAAGCCTTCTCGATTAACTAAGCCCAACCATTCTCGTCTATTGCGTTAATCCTTGTTCATAAGTGGTAGTTCCACATCAAATTCTTGTTTTGTTGAAAATTTTTCTTGCATAGCAGAAGATAATGTTGTTTGAGAAGCCCTCTTTCTGAGATTCTAGTTGCTTTTCTGCTTCTGCTGATTCTGCTTCTTGTAAGCGCTATCTGTTTTATTCAAAGTTTGTTTTGGAGAGTTTCTAACTGTACTCGAGTGACTTCTAGTAATTCAAACTGATTTTATGTAGATTTTGCTTTGCTATGTTGAGATTTCTTGATTTCACTCTATTGAGAGATGCCTGATTTTGAGCAGTTCATTTTGGCTGGGAACTAATTTACCTTCTTGATTTGCTATCTGTTGTTGCCCATCTTCGAGCTTCGTTTTCCCTCTTCTAGTTGATTTTGAGCTTTGGAAATCTGTTCTTCTCCCTCTTGGATTTTCCATCTGCTTCCTCTTTTAAATCATTCAACCTTGGTTCCATTATCGGATAATTTTTCCTCAATGGATTGTTGAATACCGGTGCTTCGTCTAAAATATTCTTGGCTAAATGTTTTCAAACTACGTAAAATTCGGATAACGTAAACGAGCTATCGTATAAAACAGAGCTATCAAAACTTTCTTGTGGAACAATGGCGATGCTGATAAGTCCCCACTTCCTGCAGTCAGAAACTCCTTTACTATTTTTCGATAAAATCTCGCTCGAATGAGCAAATCCCACAATTTTAAACTCATGCTGTTTTAATAATGACGGAGACTTCACTTCATTTAAATTGATGAAATCCCGATTTGATAACGATTGGATAACTGTTCATCTAATACGCACTTCATCAAGATGACTTGGATAAGCTCCACTCACTAATTCTACTTCCGATTGCTGAGCAGTCTTAGAAAATACTCGAATCGCTTTCGGACTGTCTGCTATCACGGTATCTACAAAATATCCAAATTCGACTTTCGGCATTTTCTTCTCTGTAATTCTTCTTGATCTTTGGACTTAATCCATAATCTGCCACTACAGAAAAATATCCGCTGTATGATATCTTTTCCAAATATTGATGAACCGTCTCTCGAATATCGGACCCTGAAACTTTTTAATCCCACTAATGCAAATGAACCAAGCATCATTAAACATAAGATCGATAAAAATCTTCCCTTCGATTCCTTCAATGAAGAAAAGAATCGCTTTATTCAATATTTTCTTTTCACGATTCTTCTCCTCTCAATATTCCAATTCCTCAATCGCTTGCAGAGATTCATTTAATACGATACTTTTACCCCTAGCATCATGCATATGAATCACGATTCGCTAATGGTGCTAATGCCGTATTATGCGTGACAGATAATAACAGTCGCTCCATAATCTCTGACATTTCTTGTAAAATCTTCAATACTTGCTTGCCTGTTTGGTAATCTAATGCCCTGTTGGCTCATCACAAAGTAAAAATCTTCGGCTTTTCGCAATCGCTCTAGCAATCGATACCCTTTGTTGTTCTCCACCTGATAATTGTGCAGGAAAATTATGAAGGCGATGTCCTAATCCTACTGCTTTTTAATGCTTCTTCTGCATCCCAAGCATCTTTCACAATTTCAGCAGCTAATTCTACATTTCTTTTTGCTGTTAAATTTGGCACTAAATTATAAAATTGAAAAACAAATCCTACATCATCCCTACGATAATACGTTAATTGCGTTTTCATCAAAGTTTGAAATATTGACACCATCAATCCATACTTCTCCCTCATCATTTGTATCCATTTCCCCTAAAATATTTAAGACGGTTGATTTTTCCTGCTCCAGATGCTCCAAGAATAATCACAAATTCGCCTTTTCAATATCAAAATTCACATCATGATTCGCAATTATTTCCAGTTTCTCCTACTTGATATCGTTTAAAACTCTTTTTACTTGTATATATGTCATACTTTTCCCTCTACTTATTAAATGAACAACGTGTTGATTATTGTTTAATTTACTATATAATAGCGCTACAGAAATTTCAATGCGCAATTACAAGCTGTGTGTTGATTTAAGAAGGATGAAACTGATGGAAGTTCAAAAAGCGACAAACTCAAACAAAAGAAAAGCTTTTATGGCCTTAATTCAACTTCTTCAAACAAAGGATTTTGAAGCCATTACGGTTAGTGACATTTCTCGCACTGCAGGGCGTGAATCGTGGAACTTTTATTTACATTATGTGGATAAATTCGATATGATGAACCCAGTTAGAAGAAGAAATCTACATCATATTTTAACGATTTTGCATCATCATTCCTATTACTCAAAAACAAAGCCTACCCTGCAGTCGTTCAAATTTTCGAGTATTTAAAAGAAGATTTGAATTTATACACGCAATCACTATCGAGCCGTTTCACGTATACGAAAATCCAACTCGTTCGAAAGTTTCTAATGGAACTAATGGGATGGATTCGATTAAGCAAAAATTTAAAACACGAACTGCCATTCCCGAGGACTATGCTAGAGAGTATTCATTTATAGCAATAGCGCGATTATTTTTCCACTGGATTTTAAAAGGAGTAAGTCCCTGAGAAATTACTAAAAATATTTCTTGAATGTGCCAAGAATAAAGGAGACTCTATGATTATGAGAGACCCATTTTTCTTATCTCAAAAAGCAATCCTGCTAATCCTATTACCGATAAGCAAGTCATTATTGACTTACAAGACTTTACGTGCTAATCGTGACCGTTGTGTCGGCTTAGCTGCAGACATTATGATTGGCAGGTCATAAAGCGATTAACTCATTGTCGCTGCTGGTCCATTTGACATCGTGATGGTCAATCCGGTCGTACTATCCCAACCGTACCAAACGGAAGAAGGTTGTCTCTCTCATACTGAAAATGACGCACCGCTGCCATCGTAAAACTGAAGTTCGGTATCAAGAGATGTGCTACAGTGACTCATACAGGAACATTTACAGAGTTTTGACTGCTCAAGTCATTCAACATGAGATGGATCATTTACATAGGAATTTTAATTTAATCTTTCGAATTCAAATATAGCGAGCATCTCCTAAATTGAAAATGCTCTGTCATTCTTACTTTCACTAACGGACTACCGAACTTGCCATTCTTGCAACAGTATGTCTCATTCCTCGAATCGCAACGGACAAAGCTAAAAGATATTATTTACATCGAGCTAAACCGCCATAACCAGCATCTCAATATGTTGAATATCTACTCAAATTTTATTGCGAATGGCGATTTGTTCAATGACTTCCTTAGAAGAGCCCTTCTTGACTAGTTCCAATGGCAGATAACACAAGTGTTTCATGTTCATGCGAACAAATTGGACAATATCAATCAATGCTTCTTCTGTGAATCCAGGAACTGTTCCTACTGCTGGAACAATAAAATATCCGCTCCTGCTTCAATCAGTTCCTTTGCAATTTCTCGATTCATTACGGGTTCTTTTGAGCCAGCTCATGCATTTTTCCCAGCAATAATGACTCCTGTAAAATATCGCTTTTTGAATGGCTTGGGCAATCGCTTGATTTCGTCACTCCTGTACCAGGTTTCCGGTTAAACAAATAAAAGTCTAATCCTAACGCTTCTGCTGAGTTTCAATGTTTCTTTCGAGCAAATTCTTCCAGCTGGAATAACTAGTCGAGTTTCTAACATTTCTGCTTCTAAATCGACTGGTTCTAAGTTGCTCCAACAGGACGTCCGCATAATTCTTTTAATCGTTCAATTGGTTGCGCTACCTTCTACTCCCGTATAATTTTGGTTAAACAATCAAATCCATTTAAAGCATTAAGTCTCCCCAAATGCTGGCAATTTCCGTGTGTGCTCCGGAATAATTGGACGATGACGAATGGCCATTTCACAACATACCGTTCTACCCTCACCTGCCTGAATGGCTAGTTTAATTCTTCTGCAGAAAATTTTCTAAAATCCTTGCCACACAGTTTAAAATTCGTTTTTCCCCGATTATGAAAAGTCCCCTTTGTAAAATAGTAACTAGCTTCTTTCATACTTTCTAAATGACACAAATCATAGTCTCCACTATCAGAATAGCGATAAAAACTTCTCCATTCGTTGTCGTTGGATCACTACCCAAGATTTAAAAACTTCCATGAAGTTGTTCTAATCCTCTTTTTCTAGAATTTCTGTTAGATTGGCAGAGTGCATACATCCCTCCTAAAATTCGATTTGTTTTTCCATATTGTTTTGCCATTTCGCTAAATTTCTCCAAGCCGAACATAATATCCTTGCCCACTTGTTTAAAATACGAGTGCATCTAATTCGATTAATGTTTCTGGTGTTTCTTCCGGTTTTTACACAATCAAAAGCACGGTGAACGACACTATCAGAACCATATTCTTTTACATAACTCAATCATTTCTTTTGTTGCATCCCCAATCCATGTTCCCTTCTGGGGTTGAAACCAAAAAGCTAAACCTTTTGCACCTGCTTCTAGAAAAGATTTTTGCATCTTCAAAACATCACTTCTTTTTCCAATTCGTTATAACACCGGCTCCTCTTGGTCCGAACCACTGCAAATAATAGGAATCTCAATAACAGCCTGAGTTAAAACAGCTAATGATGGGCTTAATCACTCCCTAAATGTAACGCGCTATTTAATTCGATTCGATTGGCTCCTGCAGCGAGCATTGATTACAATCCTCAATGCCTCCTGCACAAATTTCTAAGTTGATCATCCTTTCCCTCCTATCTACTAGTTTGATGAAACTTTAATTCATACATTGCTAATCCATAAATAATAGTATTCACTTTTAAATCTTCGATTCCTATCCCTCTCATTTGGAAGATGGGCGATATCTCTTTGTCCTGGAAAACTTGGTCCATAAGCAATAATATTTGGTATGATGCGCATAAGTTCCACCGTTGTTGTAACAGGAATTGTCGCATGCCATCGACAACTTCTTGGTAGACCTTTTGTAAGTTTGACATAAATTGAATCTTTGTCGTACAAAACTGGCTTCCACGTTGATTTTCTTCTAAACGACTTCCCTTCAGGAATATGTTTTGAATATCGGATAATAATTGTTCTTTTGTCACCGAGGCTGGATAACACATCGTCCACTCCACAAGTGTCTTTCTTCCTCTATTCCAACTGTATATCCTCTTAATTGCATCATCCAAAATCTTCATCAGAATAGTTGATTCTAATTCTACTCCTTGATGAGTTGTATGAAGTAAGTACTGATTAAGTAAAATCATAAATGCTGAAATCTGTTCTATAAGTACTCAATCGAACTTTCAATCGTCCTCTTTCTCCATAAACAACTGGCCATTTGCAGTCTAGGTCCATCCAAAGTAGGGGCTGTTCTTTTTGTTAAATAATGTTTTACACAGCCAAATCGCTTTTCCTCATTTGTTCCAAATACAATTCGAATCGGACAGTCAAATTGAACTCCCTTTTCCTTCCAATACCTTATAAAGGCAAATAAATTCGACATCGGTCCTTTTATTGGCCTAACACGCCACGTCCAAATAGTTTTTCCATCGCATCGTTGCTGTTTAGCGCAGGACTTTTCCATCCTGTTCCTAATGGCATAACATCGACATGTCCATACCATAATATTTCATCTGCTCGAGTCTCTCATATTGTGCACCTAGCCAATGTGTTGATTGATCTAAATTTTCCGTTTCAAAGCCTGAATTCTTCGGCAAGTGCTAACGCTTCTACTAGAGCTTGTTTGGGGCTTGTCCGCAGGAGCTTCTGGTAATGAATTCTCGAGACACTTTCAATGGCGACTAATCGCTCGATAGCTTTATGCTGGTCGGGTTGAATGTCTTCCAAGCTTTTGACAAATCCTCTCTTATTTCCCATTTACTTCACCTCGAGTGGTTTCATCCGTTCTCTTAAATACTCATCCAACCATTCTTGGTGGCTTTTCATGAATCATTGTGCCATCTTCTTGTGGATGTACTCGAGTAAACCGTTAAGGATTCTTTTTCTGTTGCGACTAACAAAAGAAATTGTCAATATTGGTCGCTGCTCCACTTTCTCCTTTGTTGTTCATAACTACAACTGATAAATCCCCAACATTTCCTCTTCGTTGGATTAATTTTTAGAATAAATTCTTCACTGCTGATTTCACATGCTTGTTGAGGATGCATTCCTTGTTTCCATTAATCGAACAATTTCGTGAAATAATTCCCTTCATCCGTCTTCCCTAAACCTGTGCAGTTGCCCCACCAACTGTGCTATCCACATAAGCCAGAACAATAAATGGAGAATCTCCTACTCGTCCTCTCATAAACAGGTCCACTTGTAGATGTTCCGGCAACCATTTTTCCCGGTTGTATCTAAGCTAACCATTCAACATTGTCATGACCTGCATAAGGTACTAAAAAGATTCCGTTTGTAAGTCTTCTAATACGATTATGATAATAATTTTGCGCGATCGGTTAACATATGCCCGTTCAAATCCTGCTTTTGTGCATAAACGAGCACCGATTCCAACTAATACATTATTCACCGATTGTAGCTCAATTGACGAGCCCACTGAAAGTAGGTTCGCCACATCTTCGAATGGCACATACCGCCCCAAAAATCAGAGTTGTTCCATCCATATAGGCTGCATCTAATTCCGCTTCATCACTTCATTGAAGTCCCCCATAACCGACTGATTTATAATAGGAAAAATTTTCAACTGCTTTTAATCGCTGCTTAATTGCATCTCCAGAAGATGCCTGTTGTTCTAATGACTGCACAGCCTCTTGAACTCCTTCTAGCGCCATTCTCCAAGTGGCAATCATTCCCCACATAGTCCTCCTCCATTCCATATTGATAATTGTATTCTAATATTTGATGGTATTTTTCCATCGTTAAATCTTCATCGATCTTTTCACATTAATCGAAGCGTTGCTTCAGCATCTCTAAATGCACCATACTTTGATGCGTATGCATATAACAATTGGAATTGATAAAGTTGTCGCTAAAATTCGTTTTCAGACTTATAAATATTACCAGCATCTGTTTCCCACCCTTTGTAAAAGCAAAGCAATTTGATAAGAATTTTGATGTTTTCTTACAAAAGATTTTCCCAAACTAGATAAGCAAACCACGATTCGTCACTGTCATATTATCAATGGCGATCAAGCGAGACACCTTTTCCAGTTTCGTATGATTTTGATTGGCTGGAGTATCTCCTGCTAATGTTGTATCAACCGCAAAAAGCCACTAAAGGTTTTTCTTGGAAAGCCGTCGTGCACCCCATAATCCAACTTCTTCTTGAATTGTTGTTGCTAATGTCACTCTTTTGCCAGTCTCTGTTGATGTTCCTAAAAGCTGCATGAGGCAAAATTCCTAAAAGAAACACTCACTCGATTATCCGAGAGGCTTTCCCTATCTTATATTCCTGATTCAAACCAATCGTTTGGCAAGTGCTCACTAAACTCACGACAGCATCCCTACTTCCAATGCCCATTTCTTGAATAGACTCACGATTCTCAACACCCAAATCGACAAATAAATCTTCCATTGCAACAACTTTTTACGAGCTTCTGGAGAAATCGCATAGCCGTTTGGGGCCACCAATAATTCCCGTCCATTGTCGACCATCCTCTCGTTTAGCAATGGTACGACTAATTGTTGTAATAAAGTATGCGCCCACATATTCCCGACAGGTTGAATCGATACATAGCCTCTCATCATGAACCGAAGGAAACAACAAATCACTTCATCCATATGAGTCGCATAAACATAATGGAAAGTCACGCCTCTCCTGACGAAAATAATCCCTGAGCTAATTTGCTCTTGTTCTTTCGTACAAAAGGAAGTTGTTCTGAAACAAAATTGTAAAATTTGCTCTTCATGTCCTAGAGACGCCTGACAAGATTACTCAATGTAATATGTCTATTTGATGATTTTCTAACATTAGCCTTCACCAGCTTTCTTGGAAAGCCAGTTGCTGAGCTTTTTGGAAGGTTAGATTTTCTAAAATACTTGCAGGCGATAGTGAATGACTGGTTTCGTCTTCCTTATTCAATAATTGGACCAATTCCCTTCTTCTAGCGGGATAAGCACCCTTCTAGCCGTTGGGGTTCCTGCTGATTTATGAATAAACGACCCATCCGTCCCTTTTTCTTGGTCGTTGCTTTCTCTTTCAGCATCCTAAACTTTGAGCAACTGTTTTGATTTCTTTCACTAACGAAACATTCAGTAATAATGTCTTATCAAAATAGCGAATATAAACTGTTTATTCTGCATAATCTCTAACGGGCACTACATCTAATACAATCGATACATCAAGCAATATCGTATTTGTAGCCGTAATAGCTCCTCTTGTCACAATCAGTTAGGCAATTCCTCCTATACTAAGTGTATACGGTAGAGGACGCTTTTTCATCAGCTGATAGGCAGCATAAATTCAACTCGATTCGATAGATTTTACTTCAAAAACGTTTGTTCTGTTTCCAGTGCTGGAATTTTCTATGCAAAAGTATCTCTTGAACCCCAAACTCTTCCACTTCTTGCTGCGATTTAGCTTCTATATGAATCAAAATTTTCTCTTGTTTTTGTAGGACATAGCCATAAACTCATTGATGATGTCGTGTTAATGAGAACAAACTCGTTGGTGAGAAAATCTTTTGGCAAAACTTCTCAATGGTCACAAAAGACAATAATCCCATTCTCTGAATATCGTCAATCATTCCTCCCATTCATCGATATTGGAACTAATCATCACTTTAAAAGGACTATTCTCTACTTGTCTCTCCCCAAAAATCGAACCTAATTTATCTCAAGTCTAAAATTCAATTGTTGATATTCATGAGACAAATATTGATGGACTTCATACTCATCTCCAGAAACTCCAGGTAGACTACATAAGGTGCTTAGCTCCACTCACTCGCTTCCTTTCTAACGATAAATCCGATTTGAATCTTGTTGATCGTATGCGCAATAATGACGTGCAATGTCTTTCAACGCTTCATTCAAACCAACCGCTCCTAGGGCATTTCAATCATTGTCGTCTGTTCCTTGAATTGTTGAATGGTCTCTTCATTTTTCTTTCGAACAAGCTCATACGTTTTACAATCTGTTTGATGTTCAATAAAAAGAAGCTACATTTGCTGCCATTTCTGTATAACTTTCATCATTAAAAACACGGACCTGCAAATAACACTTCTGCTTTTGTTTTCAAAATCAAATTATGAATTTTTATGAAGCACTTCTTCCTTATAATTCGCAAAAATAATCTGGACCACAATAGACGAGTCACTTTAATACTTGTAGATTTTCTTTTTAAAAAGTAATCTTTATACATTAAGTAGGAGCCAATTCCTCCTTTTTCTAACCCAAGAGGAGTATCTGCTCTTTCCTTTCCACCATAACCCGCTTGTATTTGATTTAAAAATAATATTACTCGCATATGCTTTCTCCCTTCATGTAGAATAACAACAGAGATTGATTCATTTCTGTTGTCTTCCCACCTCCGCACGTTCAACTTTTTCTACTCGTTTATTACTTTTTATAAATCATCAAAACTTAAATCATCTAATGACAATTCGTCTAATTCATCACTTAATGAATGAGCAGCTTGATGTTCTTCATGAAGATATTGTTTATCAATCACTCTAAAGAATGGATAGTAAATTCCCATTCCGATAATAATTAATACAATTTGAATAAACCTGCAACGATACTTCCTGTGGCTAACCAACCAGAAGAAGAATGGAGTTGTCCAAGAGTAGCTGTCCTGTAGTATAATGGAAATTAAACCAATTAATGTAGCAATAGTGGCTAAAATAGTATTCACTAATGGTGTTAAAATAAATGGAATTACAATTAATGGATTTAATACTACTGGTAATCCAAAATAATCATTTCGTTAATACCAAAAATACCAGGAACAATAGCTAAACGTCCTAATCATACGTTCTGATTTTCCGAAGAATACCATTAAGAAAACAAGTGACAATGTACTCACCGCCACCACCAAAGTTTCAAAGAAATCTCCGAATGGACCTGTAAAGATATTAGGAAGTGTTGCCCTTGTTTTAAAGGCTTCTAAGTTTTCTGCTGTTAAAGCTAAATGAATTGGATTAAGAGCCGTATTCGTTGTGCAGGCCATTAATACCAAGAGAACCAGAATAAAGTAGATAAGAACTGATAAATTGGTTCCAAAAATCAAGCTTTGTCCGAATCCCATTAATGGTGCTGTAAAATTTTATAACAAAGTTATGAGCGTATTGATAATCTGTTGCTGAAAAATACTAAATACACTACAAAGAAGAAGAACATTGCAAATGCACTTGGAATTAATGCTGCAAAGGATTGAGTAACAGCTGGCGGTACACCATCAGGCATTTTAATAACCCAACCTTTGTTTTTAACCGTCACAAAAATTTTTACAGAAATAATAGCTGTTATCATGGCTAAAAACATTCCTGCTGACCCTAAATGTGCTAATGCAAATCCATTAAAAAGCTTTTACCATTTTGCTGCATTTACAAAATCAGAATGAACTTTTGGAGTAATAATGAGGAAACATACAAAAGCAACGGCTCCTCCACAACTGGATCGTTTTCCAATTGACGAGCTATATGCACCCAATTCCAAAGCTCCTAATAACCTAAAACACTAAATGTTGAATCAATGACAGCATCCATTTTACTTGGCCAACCTTGACCAAAAATTGAGCTAAGAAATCAACATACCCTGGTATTGGAAAGTTCGCAATTACAGAAAAATAGAAGCCACAATAATTAATGGTGTGGATACTAGAAACCATCACGAATCGCAATTAAGACTTTTATTATTGCCTAATTTTTCGCTGAACTTCCCATTATTTTTCTAACGAAGCAAACATAACAATTCCTCCTATATTTTTGATGAGTTGAATCGCGCGTTTTCAAAATACGTTCTCCATTAACATTCCCATAATCTTTCAAATTAATCACTTCTACAGGAATGCCCACGTAGGTTCGTATTTTTCACGAGTAGCATTAAATTTGAATTTCACTTGAGGCCCTAACAGAATGACATCAGGATGAAATTCTTGAACTACAGAATCTAGCTGAATATCAGGAAATGCTTTGACTTCAATTGGCAATTGATGTTGATTTGCAACTTCTTGCATCTTACTTGCCACTAAACATGAGACATTCCTGCATTACAAAAATAAATACACACGCTTCATACATATACCCCCAATTATTTTGTTATGTTTTTATGCTTTTTCAATTTTTCCAATCGTTGATATAAAGCTAAAATCTCTTCGCTTGTAACTTGTAAGATTTCTGCACTCATCAATTGATCTTCTGGATGTAATAAAAAGCAACGAAAAAGTGCCTTATTTCCTGAACTATCTTTTGTAATAATTCAGAGTGGATTTCATGTCCTTTTTAATCGTTGCTGTTGACCTTCCTCAATCAGAGATTGAGCTTCTTCGAAATTTCCTTTTTGCAGCTTCTATTTAGCTTCCATAAAAAGCTGAACGAGCCGCTCTAATGCACTAATCATTTTTAAAAGCACACTAATTCTATTTCATTCATAATTGTTCCTCCTTTCTACAATCATTTTTAAAACGCTTCCTTCATAATATATTATAAACTGTCCTCAAAAAATCCTGAGTCTTTTTATCTTAAAATCTTCAATTATTCTATTTGTTCACTAAAGTAAGAACGACTCATCAGAACGACAGAGTTCCATCATTCTGAGAGTAATATTAACTAATTTTCTTTTTCATAAGGAGACTTCACAAATTGAATAGCTTTTAAAATCACCATAATTGGATTTACCAATACTAGTGACATATTGCACCATCCCAAAACAATCTCATTAATAAAATCATTGGACTAGATAAATGAAGAATCCATCCCTAAACTTAATACTTCTGTCATATAACGATACTGACAAAAAGATTGGTGTTAACATAATCGAAAAACATCATTTCTCCTAATAAAATCAATGGAGAATTTTTCCACGTTTTTCCCATTCCATTGTTCTGCAACCATAATCAATAAAGCCATTAGAAAAACAAATAAAAACGACTTCACCATCTTTAGATAATAGTGAACTTCCTTGATTCATGGCATATACCGTTATAACACTCATTAGTACTATCATTCCCATAATGAATTTCCAATAATAGGTACTAAACTTTTCATCACCTTTGCTCCTTCCTCTAACTCCCACCTGTACGACTATCATCACTGACTAGACATCTTAAATCAAAGAGTATCTGAGAAAAATTAATAAAAATTTAGGAAATAAAAAGACAGCGAAGCTGCTCTATCCTACTGAGGGTAGCTAGATTCGAACCAACGAATGACGGAGTCAAAGTCCGTTGCCTTACCGCTTGGCTATACCCCAATGGTGGAGGGCAGATTCAGACTGCCGAACCCTAAAGGAGCGGATTTACAGTCCGCCGCGTTTAGCCACTTCGCTACCCCTCCAGCTGTTATTAAAAATAACGTACTCATATATAGTACACTAGACCCTAACTTTTTGCAATACCTTTTTGAAAAAAATATTTATTTTTATATAAGCATAAAAGTTTCAAAGTAACTTCTAGTTAAGTATCAAAACTAGAAGTTAGTATGAGACAAAAACACAAAACACAAATATTTAACGTTATCCGATTGCACTGAAATTGAATTAGGTATTACACAAGGTTCTTCATTTTTGATTAGATTATCAAGAGTATGACTACTTTTTAATCTCCTATAGATCCAGTGAATTGAGTAATTAAAAATATGTTCATACATTTTTACCTTATCTAGATGATTCACATCTTTTAAATCCACCTAAAACCAAAAAGTGGTACAAATCCAAAACACTGTGTATAATCAAGTGAACCATATTTTTCAATTGCCTCATGATAAAGCAGTAAGTCAAAATAATCATCTGTAAAAACTTTTATCAGGTAAAAAACTTGATAAAAAGTGATAAATTTTTCTATATCAAATGTACCTTCTTTTATATTTAATAATCCCCAAAAATTCGTTCTTCTCCCAGAGTTATAACATCCCCAAAAAGCTGTCACAAAAATTGGAATGGAAGTACCCCTCTGAAGTAAGTTTCCTGAACCAGTTCAAGATACTCATCTGGATTAATGACCTTCAGATAACCGTCTAAAAAGTCCCCCAAACCGCATTCTTCCCAGATTTGAACTAGCTCTTCTGGAACTTGGTCTTTTGTACTTTTTCAATTACTTCTTGAGGCATGACCGCCACTCTTGTAAAATCTTTTTAACATATATACTCCTAATTTAATAAGTTAAGTGAACATATAGATAGGTATTTTGTAATTGTTCTGTCATCATCTTGTCTCCTACAGTTGCTCACCTTTCACTTCCTCAAACCATTTTTCAAATTCTAGTCGTGGAAGCAACTCTTCATCCTTCTCATAACGTCCTTCATAGCTATAGCGACTGTCAAGGCTGTTTTTTCTGTGAATCATAAATCAACCATATTTCAGTTGGGTGTTCACGATTGTATTCTTGGCAAACATCAAGCATTTTTTTGTATATCTTCAAGACCAAAAGCGTTGTACTGTTACCATCATATTTTTTTGACGTGTCTACTTTTTCTATTAATAATTTCATTCACTACATACATTTTTGTCAAAATTCCATTAATTTTATAAAAAAACATCAAAAGAAAGTAATGCTTCTTCAGAAATACAATAAATATATACTTTTCTGCTTAATTTTGGACATATTCCATTGCTAGCGAAATCATACTAGCCTGAACTTGCATAAATTTATCTTCAAATTATAAAAACCTTATAGTACCCCTTGGTATAACCGCAAGGAATGTAGCCTGTTTGGTATAAAGCATTCAAATCATCATAAAATGTTGACTCAGCTTGGGGAACCTCTTTTTGATAGTCAAGTAGATAGTCAAGCCAATGATATCAAATATAATCTGGTCTTTCATAGCTCTACCAACAACATGTGGTACTAGCAAACTTCAATATTATAGAACGAAAGTGACTGGGTTGTTGTTTAAAATTAAACTTTAGAATGAGAATATTTTATAGTTCCCTTTTTCCAACAATAACTTATAATTGTCCTTAATAAATTTACTTGCTAACATGAAACTTGTTGAATTTCTTTACTATTAACATCCCACCCATCAAGTTCTTCTTTAATCAACGCTGGAATTTTTGCTAATGTCCCTCAAAGCATTATCAACTGATTTTTCTAACATATTCACTGGAATCTTCCTTTAATGCTGCAATATGTCTAACCGCTTCATATAGATTCTCTTTGAAATATGGTCTACTCAGTCCATATTCTCAAACCTTCTGTAACAGCTCTTCTAACATTTGGATCGTTATTTTGTAGCCAGTCTTACAACTTACTACTTTTCATATGATAATTTACAAATGTCTTTCCAGCCACTCGATCTTTTTAAAATCCTTATTGTTATTGTGATCATTTCGATAGGAGTCTTGAGAAGAAGCTTTGTAAATACTTAGATACTGCTCCAGACTTGGAAGACGAAATGTGATGCCTTCAATGTGAATAAGCTCTATATCCGATTCCGAAACTCCTGCAAAATCAGGTAAGGAATCAATACTTCCAAATTCAACACTCACTCTATCCTTTTTGAATTCATGCTCATGAATATCTATTAAGACGTAGCCTAAGTCTTTCATCACTTTCATTATCTTGTCCCAGTCATAAAATTCTGAGATGATCGGGCGCTTCCCAACCTCTAGGATCGCCAGCCACATGAATGTCAATGTCAGACGGCTCCCAATTTTTCTTTCGTTCTAAACTCAATCCCAAAGAACCCATCAGTGTTGGTGTAATTCCGACTCGATTTAAATGGAAACAAATTGTTTTAAATTCTTCAAATAAGAGACTCATATTTACTCTAAACCTTTCATCTAAATGTTTGTTATTTCTTCTTTATTACCTTGAACAAAATCATCTTCATTTTTCTAGAGTATATCCTGATGACCAATTTCGGATAATACACCATTAACAAATTTTTATTCCTATCCTATTTTCTTTATCCCAATCACACTCACATAAAAAAATCAAATTCTTCAATATTTTTCGTCAAAAGTTAAAAGGAAACATGGTTTGCTTAGGTTGCAACAAAAGAATAAATCTTATCTTCGTCTCCGTTTATATATAAATAATATTTTTCATTATGATTCGTGTAGCTTGAAATAATATCTGATATTTCATGATTGTAATAGGATATAATTGCAGAATTTGCCTCTTTTACTATTTCGTCTAAGTGATTATTGAAAAATATATACGCTTTTTCCTAATTAATTTCAAACTCAGCATCTTCATCCGCATCAATATTAATTTCCAAAAACGTGGTGCTTATTGAAAATATCTAGAGAAATATCTTTTGTCAATCGTAATTAAATTTTTATTTTACCAAAAGTCTTATGATTTATTTCCATTATTATCTCCAATCTTTCTATAAACCTAATACTTTTTTCTCCACTTTCTTTAAAGTGATTGGAGCATTCTATCTCAATTATCCTTGTTGTTCAATCCAATTTTTTGGTGTTCTACGAGAAATACGCATTAATTCGGTATAAAAGTTCAGCTAATTCTTCTTTTAAAGACTCGTCTTTTAAATACGATTGAACTTTTCAAAAATAACTTGTTCCTCACGTCACTATCTAAAATCGGAATATCATTGTCTAACTTAATTTTTCGCTACTTCTTCTACCACATTTGTTCGTTCTTCAAATAACGCAACAATTTGGCGATCAATAGAATCAATTTTTGACGTTGTTCTTCTAACATCATTTTTCCCCTTTCTTACATCCATAAAGTTCCTAATGGATACCCGATTGCGACAGCACTTACAATACTTAACACTAATAACCATCCACCATATAAAAGGCATCTTTTGAACTCGTCCAACCACTACCAACAGAAATAGCTACATAAGGCATTGCTGGTGGAGTCATATACAGCTAAACTTGCCATAAAACCAATTAAAGCAAGCAACAACTGCTGTATGAATTCCTAAATCTGTACTAGCTGCAATCGTTGTTAACACAGTTGTCACAACTGAAAACAGTTACTAAATTCGATGAAAAAAATTCGTTTTGAAGTCCGCCCAAATGACAAAGACAATGACAATTATCATCGCACTCCATTGATGGAATAATGGCGTTAACCACTTTCAATTAAAGGTAATACCCTAATTCTGGTTTTCGTTAATAAAGGTTCCTAAACTTAAAGTTGCACCAACTAATAATAAACTTGGCCAGATAAACGCCACGTGTTAACGCCTCTTGAATCGACATTAGAGGTTTCCCATCTTCACGGATACAAGCTAATAATACAGCTCCAATCATTGGAGAAATGCCATCCCCGCAGATTTTAGAAAGCTGCCATGCTAGATGAAAGAATTCTAACCATTCCGGAATAATCCACAAAAGCAATCACAATTGAAAAATAGAAACAATCCATTTTTCTTTGTTACTTTTTGAGTAAATTTTCCAATGATTCTAGACTTTGAAAAGTCACTTCTGATAAATCTAATTTCCATAAACGATGTAAACTAGCCAACATTCCAACAAAAATACAAAGCCCTGCCGGCATCACAATGCCCATATATTGGACATTTGAAATACTTATACCAGTAGCCGTATGAGTACAAGCCCATTGCCGTAATCGCAAAAAAACATGATTAATCGGCGTCATCGCCGTTCAATCGCAATGGTCGAAAATAATGTAATTAAAATAAAAGACGCTTGTCGACTTCCTTTTTCTAACTCAAATACTTCCATCATTTCTTCATAAATTGGAAAGACAATCATAAATAAAATCGTCGGTGAAATAAACCAACTAATCACTAATACCGCTCCTAGAAAAGCTCCTAAAAAAATGGCTCGGACTTTTCTTTGCAAAAATTCGTTTTTAAAAACCAACCGACTAATCGTTTTAAAGCAGGAGTCTGTTCTAAAGCATACGTCACTATAAACGTAAATAATAAGAAAACAAATGTACTATTCCCAAAAGAAAGAAAACACTTGACTATACGTTACTTTTGGAAGCCACCCCAGTCCTAATAAGACTAAGCATAAAACACTTGGCCAATCAATTCCTACAAATAACCATAATAATAAGCAGCTCATGAAAAATCGATAATAAAGGCAAAAAGCACTTCCAGGTATCGCTAATAATTGCCAATCAAAAATGCGAGTTAATCATCGCAAGAACGATAAAAAGGATACTTAACACGATTGCACCCGTTTGAAAGCAAACTTCGCGTTTCTTTTTTTCATATTCTTCTCCTCAACTTTCATTTTATTCCGGTATCCATCCTACCGTATTTTTCTCTAAAATACTAGTAAAGCTATCATTTCGATTATAGTCGAAACTGAATTGATTTTTCTCACTTTTATAGACTATGCTCGAAACATCTCGGTTCATAATAATTCATCAACTATCTTTAGAACATCACGATAGAGACTTCTCCTCTACCGTTTTCTATTCTTATTTAATTTTCTAATTCAACCTCTAGATTTAATTGATAATGTTGACCATAATTATCCCTAATGACAAATTTATAATCCACTAAATATCGGCGCATTGTAGCAAAAATCATCATATAGTTCCTTAATTTTTTCATTCAATTCTTTTCTCAGTGATAAGTCTCAGAATGACTCTTTAAAATGCGCATAAATAAATTCAAAAATTTCCATTTTATTTTTCTGTTTTTAGGAAGAACAATAATTTTTCCATCCCTCATAAATCTGAAATATTTTTCCTCTTTCATATGATAACACCTCTAATCCTTACTCATATTTTTTTAAAGTTTATACTACATACAGAAAAAAAGGCAAATCTTTATAGAAACTTCTTCGCTCTACTACTGACGATTTTTCTCCACAAAAACTTGTTAGAAATGGCAGTTATTTCTAACAAGTTCTGGGTAGTGGGTTTATTAAATTTATTGTTTTTCTAATTTTTAATACTTTTTCAACTTTTTATAAAGCATTAACGATAGTACACTGCTTAAACCGAATTTTAGTACATTAAATGGTAATAAAGCAAATAGCATTAATGTCCATAAATTTGTTACAAATGGGTTTGTAGTAGCTGCAAGTGCTACAATTTTTCAATTGGAAATGCATCGCTGTTGCATATAATGGGAAAATTACAAAAATAATTTGCTATTAACAATACTACTGTTGCAGTAGCTGTACCGATCGCTAAACTTGTAATCGCACCCTTTAAATGTGCGGTGATATTTATAATAAAATACCGCTGGCAACATGAAAACTTAAACTTCCAATTAAGTTCACTGTTTCGCCAATCCCAAATGTTGTTGTTCCATTTTAAAACAAAATTCAATGCAACTTTTTACAATTGCAATATACGCACCATATAATGGTCCTAATAAATAACCTCCTAAAATAACAGGTAATTCAGAAAAATCCATTTTAACAAATGGTGGAATAAATGGAAGACTAAATTCTAATAACATTAGAATCGTACTTAACACACCGAATAGTCCTACTAAAATGATTTGTTTTTGTCGCATAACGTGACACTGTTTTTGCATTTGTACTCATCGTACATCTCCTCCTTAACCGGGTGAAGGATCGGATGGTTTCTCACGTTCTTGTTCCATTTCATTTGTATAACTGCACGAAAAAAATGCAGCAACAAAATGGTCTACATTTCATCGCTGCATTCTTATATATCAAATTGATTGGTATCTTCGAACGTGAAATATAACCATTTTTCTCTCATCTAGACTATCACTATCGGTTCTGGAATTGCATGATCGTACCTGTTTGGCTCACGGACTATACCGCCAGTGAGGAATTACACCTTGCCCCGAAAAATGTTATTTTATAAACAAAAAGTACCATACTTTTTGCATGACAATAGTTCTGCTCAATATACTGATTGAATCATCTAATTCTCTAAATAAAGGAAAAATTCATAAAAATTCATCCCTAACACTTAAGTGATTATTTTACCCATTCACCAGCTGCATTGACTTTATATCCGTCAATAACTTCATTTTTAGCCATGTAACCACCTGATTTTTAAAGTAATACCATTTATGATTTAACTCAATCCATTCTTTTTGAGCTAATTTGCCATCTTCTTAGACATTACGGCCGCAGTCAAGACAGTTGACTCACCGTAACGCACGACAACTGCGCCATTTGCTTGCTTAGCAACCTGACCAGTCTCTACGATTAACTCACGACCCGCAAAAGTCGTTTGAAACACTTGTTTTGTCATTTTAATCCCCTTTGGATTGATGAAATTATACGCCTTGCCTACAAAGATCAAGATACTAAGGACGTCAAAAGCAAAGTAAAAATAGGAAACTGACGAAGTCTTCGATGAAGACAAGACAGTTTATCTTTTTTACACAGCTTTTCGGCCGGGTTCAATTCTCAAGATACAAATCATTAGAAAGGTTTGATGCTAAAGTATCTAAGCCTTTCACGCTAATCGCTATCATGCGATTAGCTAAATGCTTTACTAACTCCCTCGTCAAATAACATCGATTTGACTCGCTCGTGTCGCTAAATCTTGCAGTTTGAATGCATTGTATTATTTAATACCCTCATCTTTGTATCAAGTACGTACAGAGTCTATTTTATCATATTTTTCTTAAAAAGTGCGGTCTTTACCATTAAAAAGGAACCATTCCCCTCACCTGAGAAGAATGGTTTGCTTTTTATTATCCTAGAGACTGGTGATTAAACAAGGCATGTGTTGCTTGGTGGATGTATTTTGCTGTTTCTGCATTGTTCATAGTGTAGAGATGCACTCCAGCAACATCTTGAGTTACCAAGTCCACGATTTGGTCCACTGCATAGGCAAGTCCTGCTGCTCTGAGCGACTCAGGGTCATGCTCATACTTGTCTAAGATAGCTTTAAATTTACGTGGAATATGGATATTCTCACAAGTCTTCAAGAGACGGAGAGCCTGATTTCGATTCAGAATTGGCATAATCCCTGCATGAATAGGAACATCAATCCCAGCCAAGATGCACTTGTCTTGGAAATCATAGAAGCGCTCATTGTCAAAGAAAAGCTGAGTTACGAGGCTGGAACAGCCTGCATCCACTTTCTTCTTAAGATTTTGAATATCTGAAATCTGATTTGGTGAATCTGGATGCCCTTCTGGATAGCATGCTCCGATAATATCAAAGTGAGGGGCTTGTTCCTTGATGAACTCAATCAAGTCAGTTGCGTAGCGGAAATCCTTTTGTGGCTCCACATCTGGAATAATATCCCCACGAAGAGCCAAGATTTTCTGCACCCCAACCTTGTCCAAGTCAGCAATAGTTTCAGCCACCTTGTCCTTAGTCAAATAGATGGCTGGCAAGTGAGCAATAGTCGGAATCGCCAAGTCATTTTGGATAAAGTCAGCCAAACGAACCGTCGTTTCCTTGATATTAAATTTATTATTGCTGGCAGTTACACTGATAAAGTGAGGAGCCAACTCCTGCATATCTTGAAGAGCAGAAATAATCTTATCATTACCCACGGCTGGGTTGGGAGGGAACACTTCAAATGAGAGTGACGGTGTTTGGCGTGACATAGTCCTTATCCTTTTCTTTTTGATTTCATTTTGAACAACCGTTGTAGGGAGAAATCTAATCTTACAATTTCTCACGCGCAGCTTTAGCTGCTTCAACTAGGCGGATCAAGCTTTCTTTTGTTTCTGGAATACCACGTGTTTTCAAACCACAGTCAGGGTTGATCCAAACTTTCTTGCTTGGCACTTTAGCAAGGATAGCTTCGATAGTGTTATCGATTTCGCCTTCGTTCGGCACACGAGGTGAGTGGATATCGTAAACCCCAGGTCCCACTTCAGTTTGGAAGTTTTTCGCTTTGAGTTCGTCCAAGATTTCAAGGTTTGAACGGCTAGCTTCAAAGGAAATAACGTCCGCATCCATGTTATCGATAGCTGGGATGATATCTGTAAATTCTGAGTAACACATGTGAGTGTGGATTTGTGTATCTGGCGCTACTGTTGAGTGTACCAAGCGGAAGGCAGGAATTGCCCAGTCAAGGTAGTCTTCGTACCAGTCGCTACGACGGAGTGGCAATTTTTCACGAAGAGCAGCCTCGTCGATTTGGATGATTTTCACACCAGCAGCTTCAAGGTCAAGCACTTCATCCTTGATAGCAAGGGCGATTTGAAGAGTAGAATCCTTGATAGAGATGTCTTCACGTGGGAATGACCAGTTAAGAATTGTAACAGGTCCAGTCAACATCCCCTTAACAGGTTTGTTTGTACGGCTTTGTGCATAGCTAGACCATTTAACAGTGATAGGGTTAAGACGAGTTACATCACCCCAGATGATTGGTGGTTTCACCCCACGCATACCGTATGATTGTACCCAACCATTTTTAGAGAAGAGGTAACCTGACAAGTTTTGACCGAAGTACTCAACCATGTCATTACGCTCAAATTCACCGTGAACAAGGACATCAAAGTCAATATCTTCTTGCCATTTTAATCCATTCATCGATTGTTTCAGCAAGAAAGCGTCGTACTCTTCTTGAGACAATTCACCTTTACGGTAAGCCAAACGTTTAGCACGAACTTCTTTAGTTTGAGGGAATGAACCGATAGTTGTTGTTGGAAGAGCTGGAAGTTTGAAAGCTTCTTCTTGGATGGCTTCACGTTCTGCAAATGCTGGCAAACGAGTGTAGTCTGCATCAGTCAAACCAGCGATACGCGTACGAAGTTCAGCATTTTCACCAACACGCTCAGTCGCAAAGAGTTCTTTGTTAGCTGCAAGTGCTTCTTCACCTTGACCATTGCGGATAGCATCCAAGTCACGGATCTCATCCAATTTTTCAACTGCAAAAAGCAAAAGTGGTTCAAGATAGCTGGTTCAAATTCCTCATTAGCAGTTGTAAACGGCACATGAAGAAGTGAGCATGAGCTTGTCAAGACAATGTTTTCAGCTGGAATTTGCTCAAGAATAGCCAAGCTCTTTTCGTAATTGTTACGCCAGATGTTCTTACCATTAACAATACCTGCATAAAGAGTCTTGTCAGCTGGGAAACCACCTTTAACGAGTTCAAGAGTTTTCTTACCTTCAACGAAGTCAAGACCGATAGCATCTACTGGCAAGTTCACAAGGTCAGCGTAAACGTCACGAACATCTCCGAAGTAAGTTTGAAGCAAGACTTCAAGACCTTTTTTGTCAGCCAAAAGTTTGTTGTAGAGGTTCAAGAAGAGAGCTTTTTCTTCAGCTGTCAAATCTTTTACAAGAGCAGCTTCGTCGAGTTGGATACGAGTCGCACCAAGTTCAGCCAATTTTGCAAAAACTTCTTGGTAAGCAGCTACTAAGCTGTCTACGAAGTCTTCTGCTTTCACACCTTCTTCAAAGTCTGACAATTGAAGGAAAGTGAATGGACCTACAAGAACTGGGCGAGTGTTCAATCCAAGTTCTTTTGCTTCTTGGAACTCATCAAAAATCTTGTGACCTGCAAGTTTGACTTGAGTGTCTTTTTCAAATTTAGGAACGATGTAGTGGTAGTTGGTGTTGAACCATTTCTTCATTGGAAGGGCGCGAACGTCTCCTTTTTCTCCTTGGTAACCACGACCCAAAGCGAAGTAGCGCTCAAGGTCAGACAAGTCCAAGTTTTGAACTGAAGCAGGTACCACGTTGAAAAGGAAAGCTGCATCTAGGAAGTTGTCATAGTGAGAAAAGTCATTTGATGGGATTTCAGTGATGCCTTTTTCTTTGACAATGTTCCAGTGTTTAGCACGCAAGTCTTTTGCGGCTCCAAGAGTTCTTCTTCTGAGATTTCTTTTCTAAAGTATTTTTCAGTTGTAAATTTTAATTCGCGGAATTCGCCCAAACGATGGAAACCGATGATTGTAGTTGACATGATGTGTCCTCCAAAATTTGTTGTTGAAACTATCTTAACAGAAAAGAAATCATCTGTATAATTGTAAAAAATTAGGCTTTGATATAGTTTGAAACTATATCTCTGTTTTAGACAAAAGAAAAAGACTTGAGAAAAATGCCTCAAATCCTTTGTGTATCTTGTTTTTATAGCTGTATTTTTAGTTAGACTGGTAAAAACGCGTTATTAGTAATTCTTATAAGTGACTATGACTTGTTATTAGAAAAAGACTATAACTCAATCCCCTTCTCCGTAGATTGTCCAGACACTCCTCATAGTAGGTATCGTCATGCTCGCTGTATATAGGACTAGGCAACTTTTCCTCTGCTAAGTCTTGATAAGGAGGACAGGTCTTGCCACGGTAGTTCTTATCCAGCCCTCTGGACTGACATTGTAGCCAAGGTCATCCATCTCCTCCATTTTTATCACGACCAATAACTTTTTGGTCAGGTCCAATTAAATAGTTTTTCTGCCTCTTTTTGTTTTCTGTTTTTATGGATTCCTCTACTAAAGAAGTTTAGTTTATTTTTCAAATAATCGATCTCTATTTTCATTTAAATAGTTAATTGATCCTAAAACTGCATAGAATCCTGCACGATACGCATCTTGATTCGCAGCAGGAATTTTCCATTGTATGCCCTAAAAATCCCTTGATATACTGCATAAACTCCAGTATAGCCAGATGAAGAATCATCCCATCCACCAGCTGTATATTCTTCGTCACCTACTCCAGGTCCTTTTAAAAATTCTTCTAATGGAATTAAGTAACTTGGTTGATTTGAATTCGCAATACCTGCGTTCCCCATTGCATGGGCATTTTCTCTTAATGCAGTTGCAAATAAATCTAATTCAAAGTTAGGATCGTGTGGTGGGGTAGCTGGTTCAATTAAAAATGATTCTTGATAACCATGAATATCTAATAAAAGCTAATGGATTCCATTTATTAATCTGAGTAATAACAGAGCGTGTTTCAGGGTTTGTTTGGAATCCCGCATCACGATTTGGATCGATTCCGTTCGCAAAATGAACGTGTATTTAAAAATATCTCCATCTGGGTTTTTCAGTAAAGTCAAAAATGAAAATAAAAATGTTTTTAATAATTCTTCAATATTTAAACGCACATCTTTTGTCATTTTATTTTCTTTTATTTGTTCCTTCCCCTACTAATGTTTGGGAAAGAAATCGTTTCTTTTGTCATCAAAAGTCTCTAAATAAAATCTGTTACAATATCAATCCCTGGTTGTTCATCCGCATGTGTATTATGAACAAAAATAGGTAATTTATAATTTAAATTTCCTGCTTTTTAATTCTGCTAATAATTTATCAGGATTTTTAACATTTCAGGAGTAATATGATTTTAAATAATCATCAATGGCTGCTTGGTTTTTCAGCAACAATCCCCATCTTCATGTCATTATTATGCACTTACTCAATTGTTTCCAAAGTAACTTGTCTTCCTGTATGAGCTTTTCGCTCTACTTTCTTCAATGCTTTGAAGCATTTCCTCATGAGTTTTAAAGCTTTCATAAGGACGAATTGTAATTTTCTTTTTAACAACTACTTTACCGTCTGAGCTCGTAGCCTTTTAACTCATAATCTCCAATATAATTACGATATGTTCTACGCGCATTAACAGGCCAGCGTTTGTCAACTTTTTCTCCAAACATACTATGATAAGTAATCTTTAGTTGAGTATTAGTTCCAGAAATTTCAAACATTGGTTCTCCAACAAAACCTCCATTTTCTTGTTGTAACCAAGTTTTCCATTCTTCAATTGGTTTTACTCCATGCTTTTCATTCCCAAAAGTCCATGTCAACTTCGACCAATCTTTCTTGAGATATCTAAAGTTTCTTCAAAACTTGCATTTGCTGTTTGATAAACTTTATCATCTTTTAAAGTCACTACTCCATCTTTCGCCTTCGCCGTTACAGTTTCTGGCTGTGAAATAGTTGTTGTTGGTTGAGTAAGTATTCGCCTCCTCTCTAGAAAAACACTGGATTGACTACAAGCATTCCTAATAATAAGGTTGTCGACAACCCCGCAATAATTTGATGTTTCAAATTTTTACGTGCCATATTTCCATCCCCTTTAAATTTGATACCTCCATTCTAGCATTAGGATATTTTTTATGTAACCGCTTTAAATGTTGATTTTACCAAACTTTCACGGAATTCTTATCTATCTACCGTCTTTTTCTCATAATCCATTAGTTTTTAATACGAAAAAAAGACTTTGAAACTACTTCTTCCATAATTCCTAGAGTCTTTCATTCTCATTATTTCAATACTTTCTTCAAATATTGACCTGTAAAGCTTCCTTCAACTTGAGCTACTTCTTCAGGTGTTCCAGTAGCGACAACTAGTCCTCCGCCACTTCCACCTTCTGGTCCCATATCAATAATATAATCCGCCGTTTTAATCACATCTAAATTATGTTCAATCACTAAAACTGTATTTCCTGATTCTACTAATCGATTTAAGACTTCTAATAATCGAGCAATATCATCTGTATGAAGTCCTGTTGTTGGCTCATCTAATACATAAAAAGTATTCCCCGTAGACACTCGTTGCAGTTCGCTCACTAATTTCATTCGTTGCGCTTCTCCACCCGATAAAGTTGTAGCAGATTGCCCTAAAGTCACATATCCTAAACCAACATCTTTAATCGTTTGCAGTTTTCGCTTAATTTTTGGCACAACTTGGAAAAATTCCACCGCATCATCTACCGTCATTTCTAATACTTCAGCAATACTTTTTCCTTTATATTTGACTTCCAATGTTTTCTGAATTATAACGACTACCATGACAAATTTCACTGGAACATATACATCAGGTAGGAAATGCATTTCAATTTTTAAAATACCATCTCCCTTACACGCTTCGCATCGTCCACCTTTGACATTGAAACTAAAACGTCCTTTTTTATAGCCACGTAATTTTGCTTCATTAGTTGTTGCAAATAAGTCACGAATATCATCAAATACACTTGTGTAAGTTGCTGGATTACTTCTTGGAGTACGACCAATTGGACTTTGGTCGATATTAATAATTTTATCTAAGCCTTCATATCCTTCAATTGATTTAAAAAGCTCCAGGCTTTTCTTTTGATTTTGAAATTTCTCTTGCTAGAGCTTTTTCAATACTCCATTGACAAGAGAACTCTTTCCAGAACCTGAAACCCCTGTAACTGCTACTAATCTTCCTAAAGGAATATCACATTAACAGATTTTTAAGTTATTTTTCACTTGCTCCTTTTAAGTAAATCCATCCTTTATCTTCTGTTCTTCGTTCAGTCGGAACTGCAATCGATTTTTTCCTGATAAATATTGCCCCGTTAATGAGTTTGGATTTTTCCACTTCTTTTGGCGTTCCTGCAGCAATAATTTGCCCACCAAATTCTCCTGCTCCTGGTCCGATATCAATTAAGTAATCCGCTGCTCTCATGGTATCTTCGTCATGTTCGACTACAATTAATGTATTTCCTAAATCACGCATATTTTTGTAACGATTGAATTAATCGATCATTTATCTCTTTGATGCAATCCAATCGATGGCTCATCTAAAATATATAAAACTCCTGATAAATTCGATCCAATTTGAGTCGCTAAACGAATACGTTGCGCTTCTCCCCTGATAAAGTTCCTGCTGCACGGCTAAGATTTAAATATTGCAACCCAACATTTTTTCAAGAAGGTTAAACAGTTGCACTTCTTTTTAAAATAGGAGCGGCAATTTGTTCATCTTGTGGAGATAAAGGTTAAGTCTTTGAAAAAAATTCAATTTCTTCATCAACAGAAAGTTCTAACACTTCACTAATATGTTTATGGTTCACTTTTACCGCTAATGCCTGTTCATTTAAACGATGTCCATGACAAGCTTTACACGATAACTCCGTCATATATTGACGCATTTGTTCTCTTGTATAATCGCTATTTGTTTCATGATAACGTCGTTTTACATTGACAATAACTCCTTCAAAAGGCACATCCACATCTCGAACGCCCCCAAACTCGTTTTCATAATGGAAATGGAAAGTGGCGTCTCCAGAACCATATAACACTAGATTTTTTTCTGAGATTGGGTTAATGTTTCAAAAGGTAAGTCCATTGGAACTTTAAACTGCTCACAAAATTAGCGCAGCATTTCTGGATAATAGTTCGAACTAATCCAGATTCCAAGGCGCTAATGCTCCTTCATTTAAGGTTTTCGCTTTATCTGGAATAACTAAGTCGATATCCACTTCTAATTTCATTCCTAATCCATCACATTCTGGACAAGCTCCAAAAGGTGCATTAAATGAAAATAGACGTGGCTCTAATTTCTCAATAGTAAATCCACAATGAGGACAAGCATAATGCTCACTAAACAAGATTTCTTCTTGCCCAATGACATCGACAATCGCATACCCTTCAGCTAAACGAAGTGCTGACTCTAATAGAATCGAATAATCTTGAACGGCTCTTGTCTGACACAATAATACGGTCAACAACAATTTCAATCAGATACTTTTTATTTTTTTCTAATGAAATTTCATCCGTTGTTTCCATCATTTCGCCATCTACTCGAATACGAATATAGCCATCTTTTTGAATATTTTTCAAAAACTTTTTATATTCTCCCTTTCCCTTTTTACAATCGAGGGCTAAAATTTGAATTTTTGTTCTTTCTGGCAATTCCATTACACGATTCACCATTTGTTCAATCGACTGACTTTCAATTAGAGTGCCGTCATTTGGACAATACGGTTTTCCCTACACGAGCATATAGCAATCTCAAGTAATCATTAATTTCCGTTACTGTTCCCACAGTTGAACGAGGGTTACGAGATGTTGTTTTTTGATCGATCGCAGTGCTGGACTTAATCCATCAATACTATCGACATCCGGTTTATCCATTTGCCCTAAAAATTGTCGCGCATAAGCGGATAAACTCTCTACATATCGTCTTTGCCCTTCTGCATATAATGTATCAAAAGCTAGTGAACTCTTCCCTGAACCGGATAATCCTGTAATTACTACTAATTGATCTCTTGGAATCGTTACATCAATATTTTTTTAAATTATGGGAGCGTGCTCCACGAACGATAATTTGATCTTTCGCCATTCCATCTTCCTCTATTTCTATCTAAAATCAAAAACTCTGCCTTTAGGCGTTCACCTTAGTATAGCATAGTTTCTTTTATTTTACGAACAAACGTTCTTGCCCAGTCATACATCTTCATTTTAAGTGAATTTAAAAAATGAGCAAATTTTGAGCAGAATATGAGCAGATTCCTACCTAACAAAAAGTCTGAATCTTCATAGTCCCTCACTATCAAAAATTCAGACACTTTTTGTAAATTCTTAGATAAATTTCCATCTCCACTGGACAGTGGTCACTTCCAGTTACATCCGCACGGATTTTTCACTTCTTGAATACGAGAAGTTAACACTTCTGATACAACAAAATAGTCAATTCTCCATCCAATATTTCTTGCACGAGCGCCACCCATATAGCTCCACCAAGTATAAGCTCCTACGGTATCCGGGTAACGAAAACGGAACGCATCTACTAAGCCATTCTCTACAATTTGATCAAATTTTTCACGCTCTTCTTTTTGTAAATCCTGCATTTTTTTGTATTTGTTTTTGGATTTGCCAAATCGATTTCCTTATGTGCTACATTTAAGTCTCCACAAAAAAATAACAGGTTTTTGTTTCTTCTAATTTTTAATAAACGCTAAGAAATCATCTTCCCACACTTGACGATAACTTAAACGAGTTAAATCACGTTTCGCATTTGGCGTATAAACTGTCACTAAATAATAATCTGCATACTCTGCTGTAATGACACGTCCTTCTTGATCATGTTCTTCAATTCCTAATCCATATTGAACAGAAATCAGTTCTTCCTTTGTAAAAATAGCTGTTCCAGAATATCCTTTTTCACTGCTGAATTCCAATACGCATGATAGCCTGCAAATTCCATTCCTAAATCTACTTGTTCAGGCTGTGCTTTTTGTTTCTTGTAAACATAAAATATCTGGTTGAGCTTCTAATACATATTCTTGTAAAGCCCCTTTATTTAAAACAGAACGAATTCCATTCACATTCCATGTTGTTAATTTCATACTTCTTCCTCCACATCCATTTTTGTTCTATCATAACAATTTTTATAAAATGATGACTAGCAAAAAGATACCGACCTCCAACGATTAGATTTTTTTAGTCTAACTTTTTGGGTCGGTATTTCAGAAATATTTTTCTCTAAACATCCGCATCATTCAGCAAGCAAATATAAAAACTAATGACTTCTCCAACAGATTCAGCTAACATTCTTCCGCCATGACTACGAACAATATTATCCGCAATGGCTAAACCTAAGCCTGTTCCACCTGTTTCTTTAGAACGAGAACCTTCTGCACGATAAAAACGGCTAAATAAATGCTCCAACACTTCTTTAGAAATAGGTTCTCCAATATTACGAACAGCAATAGTTACAATTTCTTTTTGTTTCCAATACTTCTATCGTAATTTTCGTATTTTTCACGACCATATTTAATTGCATTTGACAGTAAGTTATGAATGACACGCACCATTTTTTCAGCATCCATCTCCAAGACCATTTTTTTCTTTTTGGTGGAATAACTTCAATCGTCATTTGACGCTTTTTGCGCTTCTAATTCAAAAATCAGCTGCTACTTGTTCTAAGAAAATTTGCTACCGGAATATCATTCAATCGCAATGGTGCTCCATTTGGACTTGTTGTTGTATATTCAAACAAATCATCTACTAATGCCTTCATTTGTTGCGCTTTATGATACGCAATTTCTGCATAACGTTTTGTTTCTTCGGGTGTTTTCGGCTTTCCATTAATGACTAATCCTAAATACCCAATAATAGACGTTAAAGGGTACGAATATCATGAGAAACATTTGTAATTAATTCATCTTTTGATTTTTCAATCATCCGTTCATCTTCCATGGCGCTTACAGTCGAATCTACTAAACGGTTAATACTCGTCACGACTTTTCCCATATCTCCCTGCTAATTGGAAAGAATTCTTCGATCATAATCTCCTTGAGCAATTAAATGTAATTCCTCTAAAACATGAGACAATTGCATTTGATGATAACGACGAATTAAACGCCAATAGTAAATCCAATCGCAAAAATAATCGAACTAATGGAGAAAAATATTTTTATATAATTGAATTTCACTTGGTTCAACATTCCAAGCTTGACGAATCGAACGACTGCCGTCTACAAAAGTATCCAGGCGCATCTAAAATTTGATTCAACAATACTAAAAGCTCCTAAATATAAGACAAAGACGATACAGAGTGTAATCACGCCTTCTAAAAATAATTCACTAATTTCCCGGGCTGTTAATTTTAAAATAAAGGTCAGCAGGCTTTTTCCTCTCTATCTGCCTTTTTTTGAAAAAAATTTGCTATTTACTTTCAATTTTATAGCCAACTCCCCATACGGTTTCAATAACCTTTATCTCCACCTGTTGCTTCAGCAATCTTGTCACGTAAATGACTGACGTGAACCATTACAGTTTTTAGTGGAGACAATACTTTCTTGTTGCCATACTGTTTCAAAAATTTCATCTGCACTAAATACTTTATTAGGGTGACTTGCAAGTAGGAATAGAAATTCCAAACTCTAACACGGTTAATTGAATTTCTAAACCATCTAATGTTGTTACTTGATGAGAACCTTTATTAATTAATAATGGACCAATCGTAATTTCTTCAGCACTTTCACTTTCTTTTGTTAAAGCTGAAGTTCGACGTAATAATGATTTTTACACGTGCAATGACTTCTAATGGGTTAAAAGGTTTCGTTACATAATCATCTGCCCCATTTGTCAATCCTTGAATTTTATCAATATCTGTTGATTTGGCACTTAATAATAAAATTGGTAAAGCATCATTCGTTTTTACGAATTTCATGCACAACAGAAATCCCATCTAACCGTGGCATCATAATATCTAAAATCACCATATCAATATCTGGATAAGCTTGAATTTTTTTCTAATGCTTGTTTTCCATCATATGCTTTTACAATTTCAAATTTTTCATTTCTTAAATAAATGGATAATAATTCAACAATCTCGCGATCAGTCATCTACGACTAAAATTTTCATAAAAATCCCTCTTTTTCGTATTCTTTTTCAACTTTATCCTACTCAATCTCTAAGAAAAAAACTCCACCATTTCATTAAAATCTTGAAAATTCTTTAATAATTTGGCAAAAATCGCTTCTTTATGCCTGAATACACGTTTTTTTGCTATAATGTAAGTGTATTCCTAATTTATTGGAAAAGGATTTTTATGATACAAACACCTATTACAAATCAACAAGTATCAATTACTAGAAACGATTGTCTCTTCATCAGAACAAATGCAAGATTATTTTTGTTCCATTTGCAGTGGATGAATCCATCTTACATCATCTCGTGCAATTTCCATCGGAAACTTTTTCTACATTTTTGGGAAATGGAAGATACAGTCATTTTAGGAATGACAGATACTAAAACACCCTATTTAGAAGAGGGAGTTGCCTTATTAAAACAACGAAACTACACACCAGTTGTTCGTCATGCTGGAGGCTTAGCCGTTGTGAGTAACTCAGGAGTTTTAAATATTAGTTTATTATTTTCTAGACAAAATGCAACGATTACTCAAGTCTATGAATGGATGCAAGAACTCATCACACGTGCCTTTCCAGAAGCTATTGGAGAAAAAGAAATCCAAGCCTTTGAAGTGAGTGATTCCTATTGCCCAGGAGACTATGATTTAAGTATCCAAGGGAAAAAATTCGCTGGAATTGCGCAAAGACGTTTCAAAAATTCCATTTGTGTCTCTATTTATCTTAGCATTAATGGAAATCAAGAAGAACGTGGAAACTTAATCCATGATTTTTATGAAGAAAGCATTAAGGGAGAAGAAACTCGTTGGCATTATCCAACTGTTAATGCAGATAGCATGGCGAATTTATCTCAATTATTAGACTTAACTCTAACGGTTCAAGAAGTTAAAGAACGCATTTTAACAGCTCTATTAGATGGGCAATGCGAATTATTAGAGTCAGAAATTAATTTTTGCAACTGAAGCAAGTTACTAAAAAGCCATGGATCGTTTAAACCTTCGAAAAGTTTAACGGTAAATCCAGATAATATAAGGAGGAAAAAGATTGATGTATATTGAAGAACTATCCCGTGAAAAAGTATTACGTGACCCTGTTCATGACTACATTCACATTCAACACCGTGTGATTTTTAGACTTAATTAATAGCCGAGAAATGCAACGATTACGCCGAATTAAACAAACAGGCGCTTCTATGTTCACCTTCCATACAGCTGAACATTCCCGCTTTTTCTCATTCATTAGGCGTCTATGAAATTGCTAGAAGAATTTTGCGACAAATTTGTTCGAAACTATCCTTCTACAAACTCCAGAAGATGGATTATGGGATGACTCTAACCGCCTTGTTGTCCTATGTGCCGCTCTATTACATGATATCGGACATGGTCCCTTATTCTCACGCTTTTGAGAAAAATATTCAATACGAAACCATGAACAAATTACGATTGATATTATTTTGTCACCAGACACAGAAGTGAACAAAATTTTAAAAACAGTCTCTCCTACTTTCCCTGAAGAAGTAGCTAGTGTCATTCAAAAGAAACATCCAAATCCACAAGTCGTTCAATTAATTTCTAGTCAAATTGATGCTGACCGTATGGATTACTTACTACGAGATGCTTATTTCACAGGGTAAATTATGGAACCTTTGATTTAACTCGTATTTTTACGTGTGATTCGTCCTTATAAAGGTGGGATTGCCTTTAACTTCTCAGGAATGCATGCCGTAGAAGATTATGTCGTTAGCCGTTATCAAATGTATATGCAAGTTTATTTCATCCAGTATCAAGAGGGTATGGAAGTGGTGTTAAATCACTTATTAAAAACGTGCTACTGAATGTTATCATTCAACGACTAATCCATTAAAAATATACCGCCTCTTTCTTAAAAACCATTTTTTGAAAAATTGGACATTAGAAGATTACCTTCGTCTAGACGACAGTGTATTAAACACTTATTTTGCTCATTGGCAAATTGAAGACGATGCGATTTTTAAGTGATTTAGCTGATCGTTTTATTAATCGTAGACCATTTAAATCCGTGCCATTTAACCCTGTCAATGACGTGGCAACAATTGAACGTATGAAAGAACTAGTACAAAATGTTGGTTATAATACCGAGTATTATACTGCGATTAATAATAGTTATGATTTACCTTATGATTTCTATCGTCCAGATTCAGTGAAACCAAGAACTCAAATTGAATTAATGGAACGAAATGGAAATATGGTCGAATTATCTATTGTCAGCTCGATTGTATCTGCCATTTCAGGAAGAGTCCGTGGAGATGAACGCTTATACTTCCCTAGAGAAATGTTTGCAGAAGGAACATCAGAATTATTTAGCGAAGATTATCAAGAATTCCAAGCTTTAGCTTCAAAACTTGATGTCTACTCAAATCAAATGAAATAATAGTAAAAAGACTTTTCTAAACTAGCGAAAAGCCTCAGCATAGAATTCAGCTACGAAGGAAAAGTCTTTTTGTGCTTTTTTATTCAGAGAAAAAATATGCTATAATAATAACGATACAAAATAAAGGAGACTAACTATGATTAAATTAATTGCCATTGATATCGATGGAACTTTGATTAACTCAAAACACGAAATTACTCCTCGTGTGCATGCTGCATTAACAAAAGCAAAAGAACAAGGTGTCTATGTTGTTCTTTGTACAGGACGTCCACTTCCAGGCGTTCAAGGATATTTAAAAGAATTAAACTTAATTAATGATCGTGATTTTGTCGTTACTTATAATGGTTCACTTGTTCAAAAAAACAGGAACTGGTGAAAGTTTAGTACGCTTTGGAATGACGATGGATGATTTTAAACAAATGGATGATTACCATCAAACAAATACGGCGTTCACTATCACGTAATCGATGAAAAGAATATTTATGTAACAACTCCAGATATTGGAAAATACTCTTATATGGAACGTGACCTTGTTGGTATGCCGATAGTACAACAAACCACTAGACCAATTTGATCCAAATACTACTTTTTCAAAAATGATGTTCGTAGATGAACCAGAAATTTTAGAAAATCTTATTCCAAATTTAAGTGACTACATTCAAAGAAAACCATAATATCGTTCGTAGTATGCCTGTTTACCTAGAAGTCCCACACCCTCAAGCAAGTAAAGGACATGCAGTCGCTAAACTAGCAGAGTTATTAGGATTAGATGCCAGTGAAGTCATGTGTATCGATGACCAAGAAAACGATAGAGATATGATCGCATATGCAGGAATGGGCGTTGCAATGGGAAATGCGATTGATGAAATTAAAGAACTCGCAAACTTCATTACAACAACCTGTGATGAAGATGGAGTTGCAGTAGCTGTAGAAACTCATGTCTTAAATACGGAGAACTAATTCAAAGAAAGAAACAATAAAACGAAAAACCCAAAGGAGAATTTTTCACTTCTTTGGGTTTTTATTTACTCTGTAACATCAAAGAAACTCTTCACAAAACACGATTATTAACAATAAACTGAAAAGAAAAATCGAATTTTTAACGAATGTTCGCCTTATTTTTTGTTGTAATTTTTCGTAAATTTCTGTATAATAGTTTTACTGGAGTATTCTTCAGCCAGAGCTGTCTTATAAGCTTTTGATTCAAATTAAAGGAGGCTAACCGATGAAATTAAAGAGAAGCGAACGTTTAATCGATATGACACAACGATTACTCGATAATCCTCATACATTGATTTCATTAACAACTTTTACAGATTTATACCAATCTGCAAAAGTCTTCCATCAGTGAAGATATTGCCATTATTAAACGCACCTTTGAAATTCAAGGAATTGGTATTGTTAATACACTTCCTGGAGCTGCAGGAGGCGTGATTTTCACTCCAAAAATCAAAAAGAACAAGCATTAGAAGCAGCACAAAAATTTGTGACCAGATGAATGATTCAACTCGTCTACTTCCTGGTGGATATATTTACTTATCTGATTTTACTAGGAAAACCAGATGTTCTTCATCACTTAGGAAAAAAATGATTGCTTCTGCCTATGAAGACCAAAAAGTCGATGTCATTATGACTGTAGCAACTAAGGGAGTACCAATTGCTCAAACAGTTGCCAATTATTTAAATGTTCCATTTGTTATCGTTCGTCGTGATTCTAAAAATTACAGAAGGAGCCACTGTAAGTATTAATTACGTATCTGGTTCTTCTTCTCGTGTTGAAAAAAATGGAATTATCTAAACGTACTCTCCCAAGTGGATCAAATGTACTGATTGTCGATGACTTTCTAAAAGCCGGTGGTACCATTAATGGGATGCGAAGCCTTATCAAAGAATTTGATTCTCACGCAGTGGGTGCAGTCGTTTTCTGTGAATCAGAGTCTCTGGACATCAATTACAAGATTATTCTTCTATTATTCGTATTACAGAAATCAACACTGAAAACCAACACATCAAAGCCGAACTCGGCAACTTCTTCGATACACATACATTTTTTTAGAAGAAAACATTAATGAACTATTAACACAAAATAACAGAAAAACTTTCCCTTGAATAGCAAGGTCGCCAGCAGCCTCGCAAATGCGAGTCTCATGGCTAAAAATTGAGCCTAGTCTCGAACTCCCTGTAAAATAAGCCACCAAATGGCTCATTTTTACTTTTGCTATTAAGAAAAGTTTTTTTCTGTTATTTTTTTCTTTACGTAGTTAAATGGACTAAATCCCATTCACCGTTCTCATTCAATTGATATCCATCAATAACAGTATTTTTCGCCATCTTACCATTTGATAGAACATAATACCATTTACCATTTGATTGAATCCATTGATTTCTAGCATAAGATCCATCTTCATTTAAGTAATACCAGCTATTATATGAAGAATCGAAAAATCCATTCATTTTTTTCTCCCATTTATTACGAATTACTACTTCTTTCGTTGTTTCTTAATTTTTCTTTAACCGCTTCTACTTTATGTGTTATCACAAAAGTTAAAATATCGTTTTATACATAGCAAAAATAAAAAGAAAAACTTCCTTTGAATAGCAGCAGTAAAACAAGCCACGGAAGTGGCTTATTTTACAAGGGAAAATTCGAGACCAAGGCTCGAATTTTAGCCATGAGACTCGCTTTGGCGAGGCTGCTGGCGACCTTGCTATTCAAGGAAGTTTTTCTGTTATTTTTGCTATTACGTTTACTGGAACGCAATCGAAAATAGCATCATCCATACAGGGTAAAATCACGATATAGAATAAAGTTGTAATCGTAACAGCGGATGTCGCAAAAATCAATATCAGCATTTTTCCTCCGTTGCCAATAACGGCATAATCACCAAATGTAGGAATCGTTGATTGAAGGAAAGAACGTTTCTTGTAATTTCATTGGTAATTCAATTGAAAACAGCTGCATCACTCCCACTTGAATAGTTAAAAAGAATTGCCGGAAACAATACAAAACGCCCAAAAATCGATAAACGCATATCTCCATCGAATGTCAACGAACGAAGCCCCACTTGTGCTAAATGGATTCCAATATACATTAACGATAACGGAGTTACCAAACTACCAATATAGATCAGAGAATCATCTCAAAAAAGTCAGGAAGTGTCCATCCAAACCATACTGCAAGCATACTACCTAAAAAGGCAATTAATAGGTGGTGAGAAAATCCGACTCCATTGAATTCCTTTTCCCAACATGTTGCTGATTATAAATAAGCAAATAAATAAGTTCCCACTGTAAAACGTCGATAAAGTATTCACTACATAATATACTAAAAATATGGCATAGCCTCTTCACCAAATAAAGATAAATTCAACGGTAGTCCCATAAAAATCGTATTCGCATTGACAATCGTATTCATCACTGTCGCCTTACGCTCATTAGGAATACGAAATACTTGAACAATGATCCAAGCAACAAAATATCCAACAATAACACTCAACAGTGGAATTCCTAAACTACCAACAAATTCAATCATTTTTCTCCCTTGAAATAAATCTTAAAACAGAAATCATAATCGAAGCTGGGTAAAGCAATTTTAATAATAAGAGAAGCAATACTTGTTGAAAAATTTTTTATCAAACCATCCCTTTTATTTGTAATACATATCCTAAACTAATCATGATGACAATCGTTGCCATACTTGAAAAGATTTCACCTAACATTTTAATCCTCCAATTTCTTCGTACAGTCACTATACTCTGCTTTTTCCTCTACCTGTCAACATTCTATAAAAAGATAAAAATCTCGAAAAATCTGTTAGACAAACTTTCCGAGACTTCATCTTTATTTCTTCAATTGATTTTTAATCATTGTTGCAAATAAACTAATGACTAAAAATCATTAAGAATACACAAGTAATCGTAGCACCTGGTGGTGTATCAAATTCATAAGACATACTTAATCCACTAAAAAAATACCAAAAAAATACTAATTAAAAATACCCGATACAATCACGCCTGTAAAAACTTCTCGTTAAACGAATCGCGATAGAGGCTGGTAACACAATAACCGCTGAAACTAATAAAGCTCCAGCAATTGGCATCATCACTGAAATGACTACACCCGTAATAATCGTGAAAAACTTGTGTCATCAAACGAACAGGGTAATCCCTGCCGTATAAGCAGTATCTTCATCAAATGATAAAACATATAATGGTCGTCTAAAAATCAAATATAACACGACTACAATAATCGCTAAAAGCAATCATCAACCACATTTGTTGTTGTGTAATCGTCACGATAGAACCAAATAAAAATTGATCCACACTAATCGTTGAACGACCTTTTTGGAAATTCATTAAAATTAAGGCAATCGCCATCCCGCCAGACATTAATATCGCAACGGTCACTTCGAATAACCTTTAAAAGTATTTTCCCAATAACTTCTAATACAATAGCTGCTAAAACTACCACTACTAATGTCATAAAGGTAGGATTATAGCCTAATAATAAGCCTAGAGAAACTCCCACTAAGGAAACATGTGATAATGTATCTGCCAATAATGACTGTCTTCTTAAAAATTAAAAACAATCCCAAAATCGGTGTAATCATCGCCATTGCTAATCCTGTGATGAATGCTCTTTGCATGAAACCATAGAAAAACATCTCCATGGAGAATCCTCCTTTCTCATCAAATGAATATGTTTATCCACATAATGTTCCAAATCTTCTTCCTCATGCGTCACCATTAAAATTGCTTTTTCCATGATGTGCACAACTGTGATGTAAGAGATGGTAGAAACGCTCTCTACTTGTTTTATCCATTCCTGCTGTTGGTTCATCTAACACAAATAAGTCCGGATCTGTTGCAAAAATACGCGCTAAACAGATTCTTTTGCTTTTTGACCACCCTGATAACTCCCCAATTCGTTTATCGCGTTCATCCCACATTCCAACAGATTTTAAGGCTCTTTCAATATGTTCATGGTCTTCTTTATCTAATCGTTGGAACCAACGACCCTTGTTGGTAACGACCCTGAAGCAACTAATTCATAAACGGTTGAAGGAAATCCCACATTAAAAGAAGAAATTTGTTGTAGGGGCATATCCAATGGATAATGTTTCTCCTTGTGTATTAACGCTTGCGATTGTTGCTTTTTCCTTGTTTTTGGAGTTAATAATCCTAAAATATTTTTTTAATAAAGTGGATTTTGCTGCACCATTTTCACCTGTTAATATGACAAACTCTCCCGGCTCAACGGTAAAACTAATGTTTTTCTAAAACGGGCTCATTATCATACGAAAATGATAAATTCTCAACTGAAACGTAACTCATACTAACTCCTTTCCTTTTTCTAAATCGTAGTAATTCTTTTTTTATGTACGTTTGTTAGGATAGCATATTTATAGTACGAATAATCAAGAATTTACGATACTGTTCACGAAATTTATCGACAAAAAGCAGGCAATTGACATTGCCCACTTTAATCGATTATTTTAAAGTTGCTAAATGATCTTTTTAAACGTTGAATCACTTTTTTTGTTCATAATCTGTACGAACTTTTTGAGAAATTTCTGTTTTTTTGAAAAATGGTAAAGTTCCTTCTTTTTCGATATAAGAATCTTCTATTTGAAATAAAAGTGACCAGAAGCCCCTAAAACCTACTCCAAAAGTAATCAGCATCTGTATAAGATTTTTCCAAAAATTTCACTCCTGCAACACTTTGAGCATGGTCATATTCTGATTCCATTGAATAAGAATAATAAAATAGCTTCTCTTAATTTCAGCACGAATCGTAAAGTAATCTTTGATTTTTGGAAAATCTGTACTAATCGCATTTTCATAATATTGGCTACCATTTGATTTTTCGAATTATCTGCAGAAGTTAGTATTCCATATTGTTCTACTACTTTATTAATCGCATGCGCATCATGACCTCTTCCATCTGCAATAAATCTTCCATCATTAATGTATTCTTTAGCAATTTGCTCTGCAATATTAACCATTGTTTCTGTTACTTTTACTGAAGATTGATTCATTTGTTTTCTGACTGAATTAATTAGCGAAGCAGCATACAAGATTTAGGGATTGTTTCATATCTTCTGGCATCGAACGAAGATTATATTTTTTCTAATAATGTATTAGAAATAGCTCCTATTTCTTTTTGATTTCTGTTTTAATAATAATTTACTAATAGAATTTTAAAGTCGATATATTCTCTTGATTTTTACCTTTATCAGTTGAACCATATTGATTCAAACGTTTTGCATATTCTTCATTAATTGAAATTGAATCCTCTGCTTCTAACCATTGAATGGCTTTTTCTAAATGCTTTTCTTTCTGCTTGTTGACGTTTGAGATTGAACTTCACCATCTAATTCTCTTCTTAATTGATCAGCTCTAGATCTCACGCATTTTTACCATCTGATTCTAAATAGTATCCATCTACTTTCTTGGTCATAAGCATACGTTCCATCTGATTTTAGATAATACCATGCTTCATAAGATTTATCATAAATCCATTCGCTAATGCAGCCATTTTTCCCATTTTAATTTTTAAATAGTAAGAACCTACCCATTCATCATGAGCATAAGATCCATCACCTTTTTAAATAATACCATAGCATTTTCAAAACGGTAACATCTTTGTACCCACTCAGAAACAGCCATTTTTCCCATCAGACTTTTAAATAATACTCTTTTTGCCATTCAGAACGTGCATAAGAACCATTTCCTTTTAAATAGTACCAAGCTTTTATAATTATTATCATAGATCCCATTCTAGCTATAGCCATTTTCCCATTTGGAATTTATATAATAATCCCCTTGCCATGTAGAATAAGCATAAGAACCATCACCTTTGTAAATAATACCAAGCTTGATAATCAGCATCATAAATCCATTCTTTCTTTCAGCCATTTTTACCATCGACTTTTTAAATAATAATCCCTTGCCATTGTTTCAGTTACTGGCTTTTTGATTTTTGATAAAAATACCATGAACCATTTTCTTTAATCCAACCTTGTTTTGAAGTTTCTCCTGCGTGAACTGCAGCAAGACTTATTAAAGTAACTGTTGCTAGTAATGAAATAATTGTTTTCTTGTTCATAAAGATGCCTCCTTTATTTCCTTACTGTTATTGTACCGAATCTTGTATAAAAAGCAACTAATAGCCTATAAGAGAAACTCCACTATCAGGCACAACTCTGATAGTGGAGAAAAAGGGAAAACACACCAAAATGATGGCAACAAATGGGTGTTTTACTTCAATTCGAAAGCACATGTTTCCTGTTAACAGAAACAATCCGTTAAAACTATATAAAAAGCCCCTCTCGTTATTACAAAACAAAAAGGGGAATCATCGCATAATCATAGATTAGAATAAAATACTAGTTTTAAAAACAGTAAAGTTAGCCCTTCTTCTATACTTGATCGTCATTTTTCCTTCGCTGGCATTATCCAGAACAGGTTCAATGGTATGATCTCAGCCTTTTCAGCACCCCAAATGCTTCTCTATTGAATTGAGTTCAGTATAACATGTTTCCTCTAAGAAGAAAAGTTATCTAAAACTACTTTTATTAGCGAATATGATGATCATAAGCAAAAATTACTAATTGCGTACGATCTCTCAAAAGCTAATTTTTGATAAAATTGTACTAATATTATTTTTTTAACGGTTCCTTCAGATAAAAAAATAATGCTTCTGAAATTTCTTTTATTATTTAACCCTTGAGATACAAGTCGAATCAATTCAATCTCTCTTCTGTTAAACCGAATGAAGAAATATCCGTTTTTCTATCGTAGTTGGTGCTTTTGGTTGCATCACTAATTTTTCAGAAACTGTCGCATCCATCACTACTTTTCCAGACAAAGCAACTTTAATCCCATCATAAATAGCTTCATAACTGCTATCTTTTAACAAATAACCTGAAGCTCCATATTGCATCGCTTCTACTATATATTCTGTATCTTGAAAGGTTGTCACCATTACAATTTTCACTTCTGGATAAGCTTCTTTGATAAGTTTAGTTCCTTCAATACCCGTACTTACTGGCATACGAATATCCATTAATACAACATCTGGTACTTCGATTTTGCAACATTCAAACGCTTCTCGTCCATTTCCAGCTTGATGAATTACTTCAATATCTGGATAAGTTTCTAGCATAATTTTTAAACCTGAACGAATTAATTGTTCATCATCTACTAACATCACTTTAATTTTTCAGACATTGGCTTCTCCTTTCAATTTCATTTGTACTGTAAAACCCTTGTTCAGTATTTTTTTGAGTTTCTAATTGCGCCTGTAGTTCATGCAATCGCTCTTCTAAACGCTTTTTAATCCACCTTCTAGTGAAATATCTGAAGATCCCTACTCCGTTATCCATAATTGTTACAATGAGTTTCATTTGCAGAATACATCATTAAATAGCGTAATTTTAGTTGCTTTTTCCATGACGAATTGCATTTGTCGTTGCTTCCTGCACTCCTCTAAAAATGGTTAATTCTTGCTCTTTAGACAGTTGAATCGTTGGTTTATTTTTGTCGAAATACAAATTCCACACCACTATGTTGTTTTTGTTTCATAAATAAACTCTTCTAAAGCTACATTTAGTTGTTGTTTCGTTAGTTGTTCTGGTTTTTAAATCATGAACTACAGTACGTACTTCTTGCAATCCTTTAACTGCAAATTCTCTTAATTGTGCGCTCATTTGAGAAACTTGAGGACTATTTTCTTCACTTAATTTACTAATCGCTCCTAGTTGAATAATAATTGTTGAAAGACTATGTCCAACAGAATCATGAATTTCTCTTGATATACGATTTCTCTCTTGTAGAGTATATAATTCCTTCATCGTACCCATTGTATATTGCGCTTGTTGCAATTCCTTTTTTCTGTTCAAACAATTGATTTTTCTTGTTCTTTTAATAAATTTTCTTGTTCATTTAATTTTCAAAAACAAGATGTGCACCATAATAAAATAATACATTTCCAAAAATCATTACTGGAATTGACCACCATTGTTGTTGCTTTATTCCCTAATATAATAACTACTAGAGTAATCATCCCTTGAAGTATAATGGCATGCATAGATGAAAAATCGAAAACTAATCTCGAAACATAATAAAAGCATTAAACTAATAAAAAAATATTTCCAGTAAAATAACAAAATGTTGAAAACTACGATACCTTGAGCTAAAAATTGCCCAAGGATATTGAATCGAATAGTAATCTAATTGAGCTACAACAAGAATAACAAGAAATAGTAGCAAGTGATAAGCATTCACTGGATGATATAATGCCCACTCTACAAGAGCTGTTACTAACAAGCCATAGCGAATTAAAAAAATTTCAGTTGATTTTTCTTGAATCATTTTCATAATAGGAATCCTCTAGCAACTAAAAAAATCATCGCAACACTATTACTCACAAAATGCATTAACATAGATGCCGCAACATTATCCTCATAATAACGATACATTCCAACTAAAGGGAATTGTCAAAGGAACATACATCAACGCTGCACTCCAATCAATTCCACCACTATTTGGAAATTGAATGCAGTAAAACAAAAAGAAAAATTGAAATTGCTGTTAAAATCCAAGGATTTATTTTTATCTTTAAAAGCTCCAATAATCGCTTTCCCTAAATACTAATTCTTCTACAATCGGTGCAACTACACAAGTTAAGATTAGCATTAATACAATAGATGTAGAACTTAATAGTGATTCAATATTCGCTTGATTATCTGTCTGCTGTAATGGAACAACAAGAGCCAAAAAGCATAGTAAGAACTACTCGAACTACATAGCCAATCGCAATATCGCGAACAAATCTGCGTTTTACTAAACTTTTCAAATCCTCTTTGAATCACTTCACGATAAGACCAGACTGCATACATAGCTGTAATCAATTGAACTAAAAATATACACTTTTCTGTCCACATGTAATGTACCATCTTCAGCCTGTGTTAAAAATCGAGGAACAATCATTAAATTAGAAAAAAATAAACAAACCATAATAATACTGCCTTTTTCTTCATTCTTTACCTCCATTAATGGAAATCTTTATGTTCTAAACTATAAATTTTTTTGAATTTTACCATCATGCCATACAACACCATGTAAAGCCCCACCAAAAACAGCTCCACTGTCCATTCCAATTTTTTTCCATCATGTTGCCATAATTTCATATAATCTCCATCTTCATTTAATCCTTTTAATGGAGTATGACCAAAAAAATAATTGTTTTTTTCCTGTTGTATTTTTCCAGTATGGAAAGGTTCACGAATCCAATAAAAATCTTTTTGGAACAGTGTCTAACCAATGATCTAATCTTAAATCGACTCCAGCATGAACAAATAAAAACATCTCCTTCATCAATATATAAAGGGCGTTCTCGTAAAAAGAAATTAACTCAGGATATTGTTCTTTTACTAATTCGCAATCTTTTAAAGAATCAATTTCTGTATCTACAGGACGATTTAATAAATGGTTAATCGTTGTGTTTCCGTTGTTTCTCATATAATGATCAAAACGTTCTTCTGGATTATCAATCCACGCTAAAAACATCACTTCATGATTTCCCATGACATACCAAGCATTTTTTTCTTTTTACATATTTCCATAGCTGTTAAAACACTTTTTTTATTATTTGGTCCTCTATCAATTAAGTCTCCAAGGAAAAACTAATTGTTGAGTACTTTCATCCCAATTCTTTTAACATTTCATCGAGCATTTTTATCTTCTCCATGAACATCTCCAATAATAAAAATATGTTTTTTCATAAATTTCTACAACTCCTCTTTAAACATACGATGATTATACCATACTACAAAGTTTCAAAAAGCTTGTAGAATTATGTTGAAATAGCTAAACAAAAAAGACTGGCATTTACCAGTCT